>OLNV01000039.1_pt1 | contig 97866 bp, 95 predicted proteins | sample 1672891 | NCBI WGS metagenome assembly OLNV01 (sample SAMEA3136734, study PRJEB25190) | human gut metagenome | biome: human gut; feature: human-associated habitat; material: faeces | place: Austria | collected 2013 | reverse complement strand
TTTTGAAAAGGATTCTAACAAACTCCCATATAAAATTAAAGAGACTTTAAAAGGTAAGTCGTTAATTTGGTATAATACTTTGTGGAATACAATGGCTGGTGGACATGATGATGATATGTCTTTAGGTAATTTGGAGGATGGTTATGGTTATTTGATAGATAAGTTGGGGTGTAGAATCATACAAACTGATCGTCCAGCTTATTTGTTAACATATTTGAGAAGTCGGAATTTGCATAAATGATAGAAGAGTATAGTTGAATTGAGTTATGTTGTTTTCTCTTTTATACAAAAGACGATATATGTGAATGATATAGCTAGATGTATATCAATGATATTTATTGCCTGCAAGATCTAAAAATTTTGTAGGCAATAAATATATGACTTTAAATGAAAAATCATGAATAAAATAAAAAATATTATTTTAAGTTTCTTCATGAAATTTCTCCTATAAGTTTATTATATTAAGTTACAAATATAAATATATATTAAAATTGCCAAAATTTCAAGTTTTTTGGAAAGGAATAAATATGGAATTAAGTTTTAAGCAAAAATTAATTATTGGAATCGTGGGGACATTAGTAATATTGGGAGTTGGAATATACATATACACTACAAATGGGGGAAAAGAAGAATACAATTTTAATGATTTTTACACAAATGTGGAAGCAGATGAACCAAAAGAAAGCACAATAATTGTACACATTACAGGAAAAGTAAAAAATGCAGGAATAATAGAATTGCCAGAAGAATCAAGAATTTCAGATGCAATAAAAAAAGCAGGAGGAGTTACACAAGAAGCAGATTTAGACCAAGTAAATTTGGCATTTGTGTTATCAGATGGACAAAAAATATATATACCTAGCAAAAAAGAGAAAGAAGCAAACGAAGGAAAGGTGTATATAACCACAGAAAGTGGAAATAATGTGATTATAAAAGATAAAGTAGAAGGAGGTAAAAAACAAAAAGTGAATATAAATGAAGCAAAGCAAGAAGACTTTGAACAATTGCCAGGAATAGGCCCATCAATAGCGAAGAAGATAGTAGAATACAGAGAGCAAAATGGCAAATTTACATCAATAGATGAATTACAAGAAGTAAAAGGAATAGGAGAAGCAAAACTCGAAAATATAAAGGAATATGTAACGGTAAAATAGCATAAAATTATAGTGTGAGCAAGGCAAAAGGCTGAGCTCATGCTAGGTATAATTAATATAGATGTAGATTAAAATAAATGGTTAATATTAAATAAAAAAATCTGTGAAATCAAGGATTTTTCTAAATATATATTGACAATACTAAGAAAAAGAAGTATACTAATAAAGGTTAAGAAATTAAATACATCGCGGGGTGGAGCAGTTGGCAGCTCGTCGGGCTCATAACCCGAAGGTCGTAGGTTCGAGTCCTACCCCCGCAACCAAGAAATTAACTAGAGTCGCAAGAGATTGCAGACTCTTATTTTTTTGACCTTAATATAATTTTGACTAAAATGGGGACAGCTTGGGGACACAAGCTTTTATAAAGCTCATAAAATAGTATAAATCCTCATTTACAATCTTAAAAAAAGCAATTTTTGAACTTATTGAAATCAAGAGTTTTAGCTGATAAGTATATTAGTTTTTATCTACTAATAAATTTTGCAAGACTATACCTGCACTTCTATTGTGAGAAGCAAGTGGATGGACATAAAAGTTAAATGTTGTGCTGATTTGAGCATGTCCTAATCTTGCAGCTACAACTGCTACATCAACATTCTGTGAAATAAGTAGAGTAGCATTTGTATGCCTAATACCATGAAAATTCAAATAAGGTAGTCCTATCTTCTGAACAAATTTAACAAACCATTTACTAACTGTATCAGGATGCATAGGTTTGCCATTATTTTGTATAAATAACCTATTAGATTCTTCCCAGAATTCACCACAAAGCTCTTTTTGACCATCATACCATATTTTATATTCTTCTAGTATTTCAATGACAGAATCAGGTATAGAAATATGTCTAAAAGAACTAGGTGTTTTAGGTGGTTTTGTATAAACTCCCGTACTTGCTAAATATTGACTTGATTTGTTTACAGTTATTTCTTTGTTCTTGAAATCGATATTTTCCCAGTCAAGTCCCATTAATTCACCTAATCTGACTCCAGTAAATACTGTAAGAATAATAGCAACCTTATATTTCATTTCGCTATCTTTAAGCTCATTTAATCCTTTTAGAAGAACTCTACATTGTTCATCATCATAGAATCTTCGTTGAGCTTTTGGTGCTCTTGGTGGTTGAACTCTATCTGCAGGATTATAAGGTATAAGTTGCCAATATACAGCTTTGTGTAGCATTGCACTTATCAATCTATGATGTTCTAGAATAGTTTTCTTAGATAATGGTTTTAAAGTACGTTCACCATTATTTTTAGCAAGTCTTTTTATTTGTGTATCTTGTTCTAGCATATCATACAATTTCATAAGATCTGTAGGTTTGATTTTTTCTAAAGTAAAAGAACCTAAATATGGAAGAATTCTGCTCTCTAACATTCCAACATATCTGTTATAAGTAGATGGTGCTAAATCTTTTGTACCATAGTTTACTTGCCAAATATGATAGAATTCTTCAAAAGTTAATGGTTTTCCTTCAGGTACTAATCCACGATTGGCTTCTGTAACAAACTCTGCAAGTGCAATTTCAGCATCTTTACGAGTTCCATGGATAGTTTTTGTTCTTCTTGCTCTAGATCCATCAAGATTTTTACCAGTAGATACTACTAACCTATAAGTATTTTCACCTCTTTTTTCAATACTCCCAGCCATTGCCTTTTTCACCTCCTTTCAGGCATAACCATGGGTGAGAGTTTCATATTTAATTGAGATTATTATATATCAAAATATTGATGATTACTAGTGGATTTTGCTTAATTTTCAAGTGTTACAAAGATTACAATATAATTCAAAAAATAACTAATATAGAACAATAAAAAACTAGATAAAATGTAATATAAATTTAATATGTCGAATTTTGTAATATGATGTAACGTTTTGTCAAAGTATTGAGAATAAAGGGAAAATTTGATATAATAAGAAAAAATAAGGGGAGAGAGTAAAGTGGAAGATATAGTAATAAAACAGGAATTTTTTAAAATACTCGTAGGCGGAATGTTTGGAATCGCTACAATAGTAGTTGCAGTTTTATCTTTAGCATCTAATGTAATAAATGGAAAATGTTTAAATTTATATGTAAATAAGATGAAAAGATTTAATATTTTGTTTTCATTTATACCTATATATTATATAGTTGCATATTGTTTATTAATTATGAAATGGCCAATATTAATTTCAAATAAATGGTATATATTACCTGCAATAGGTTTATTTTTAGGAATTATAACATATTGTTCATATTTAGTTGCCCAATATGTTATTGATACAGAAAGGTTTCAAAATAGAGTATTAGATATAAGTATAAAGAAATTAAAAGATGAATTACAAAATGATGGATTTAGTAATTCAACAATAATAGATTATATGATTGAAGCAAATAAAAACATTAATTTAAATGAATGTAGGATCTTTCAAGATAAAAAAAGTAGAGAAAAAATGTATGGTGAATATATAAAGTTATTAGACATTGAAACAATTGAAGATGATGAAACTATAAGTATATTAAATATCCTTATGGAAGAGTTTGGAATAAATAAGGCATTTGAAATGTGTAATGAATTTAAACAAGGACAATTAACCTTTATATTAATTAGTTCAATTAATGCGAAAACAGACATTAATACAATGAAAATGTGTATAGAAAGAATTCATTCATATTTTATATATCAATCATTGACAGAAAATTCAAAATATGAATATGCTAAAGAAATAATTGTATTTAATAAAAAGGCATTATTGTTATCAAGAACATATTTTATAACAACTATTGAGTATTTAATGATAACTAAATTTGTTATTAAAGATGCATTTTATTTATCAAATATCATAAGCCAAATTTATGATATTGAACAGTTTATTAATATAGAAGAAATAGGATTTGACAAAGAAACAAAGCAATTTGCAAATGAATTAATTAATTGTAAAACAACATTTAAATGGCCTTATAAAGAAACAGAACGAGATGAAGCATTTCAGACGGCATTACTTATAATTGGAGGTGAGAAAGTTGACTAAAAAAATATATGAGTTATCTACATATAGTGAAATAATAAATAAATTTGAAGAACTGAATTTTAGAGAAAAGTACCAATTAGTGAATTATTTAATTATTGTTGGAAATAAAGAAAAAGCATTTGATTTTTTAAAAAGAATGTATAAAGAAAAGTTATCCAAAGATCAAATTAATAAACTAGATTTTTTACAATTAATCTATCATATTAATAATCATGATAGATTTAATAAGGATGCTGTAAAATATAGGTTAATAAAATCTCAAAAAAAGTATAAACAATATTATGAGCTTGTATGTGAAGAAAACCTAGAAGAAAAGTTAAAGATATTTAAGAGAATTGTAGAAAATAAAAAAATTAAAATGTTTTTTAGAAATAAAAGTTATAAAAATAATATTATATATGCATACTTGTTAAATTTTGGATTGTTAGAAAATCCGATAAATATAGATTTTATTAATAAGTATATTAATAAAAAAATAAAAAAATTAAATCAAAGGGAAAGATTAACGGTATATGATATTAATTTTATAGAAAGTATTTCCAATATTATTTTTAGTAATATCTCTTTTATATATATAAAAAATAATAATTATTTTATTGATTTTTTTGAATATAAGAAATTATTAGAAAAAGTTATAAAGGAAAGAAAAAGATATAAAGATTTTACTAAGGAAAAAAATATCCAATTTAATACTATAATGTTTTTTGCTATAAGGGATTTAATTAATTTTGAGGAATTTTCAAATGAAGAAAAAGAAGATATGACAAAATACTTAATTGCTTTTTTCAACGAGAATAAAGATGAAATAGACGATAATATAAAAATTACCCAGAAAGCATATAAAGAAAACTTTTGGGAAGAAATAGAAAAAATAATTAAAAGTAATAATGAAACAATAAATATAACTGATTTAATTATGACAATGGCATGCACAAATTATAAAGATTTAACTTCTTTTTTTAATAGACTTAATGAAATAATAGAAAAAAATTCAAATACTGTTTCAGAACATATAAAACAGGAATTATTATTTGGAAGAGAAATAATAAATTTATGGGTAAATGGTGTGTTTGACAAAAAAATATTACCAGAAAAATACATACTTTCAGATTTTACAAAATTAATGATAGAATTTTTTAATGGAAATATTAAACCAGAAGAATTTGCATTCGAATTAAACAATGTAAATAAAATTGACTGCTTTGAGATTATTAATTGGGATTTACTAGAAGAAAAATGTAATATTTTAAGAAATTTAGAGTGGTTACCAATGATACTTGATAAAATTGATGATCAACTTGATGAAAAAGCCATGAGCTATTTTCAAAGATTTTATTCTGATATTAAACAAGAAAAACGAACTGTGTTTTTAAAAGATTTCTTAAAAATCAGTAGCATTCTTATAAAAAAATTTGATTACAATTATTTTTTCCTTTTTAATACAGCAAATATGTTAATTCAAGATTATGCAGATTTTAAGGATGCAGAAAATTTAATTATACAAATAATAAATAATTGGGATAAAATAAAAATTACAAATAAGGAATCATATTTTTTGTCATTATTGATAGTTATTGTTGAACAAAAAATGATTAAAATTGATATAGAGAAAATTAAAAACATTATTGAAAATCTAGAAATAAATATTAATAAGAATTTTATATTATTATATTTAAGTATTATTTATAAAAATATAATATTTTCTGAAAATGAGTATAAAGAAATATTAAGTTTTATAGTAAAAGTATTTAAAAATCAGGAAAATATTGAAGATAATTTATACAGAATTATTGCAAGCTTTGCAATGAAATATGAAGAAAATAGAAATATAGTGAATCTTCCACAGTATGATGTTATCTATTATAAGGACAATAAGCATTACTATAAAAAAACAGATGATATTTTATTAAAAGAGAGTTATACATTGCTTCCATTGCAAGAAATTGAAAATACTGAAAATGCAACAGAAGAACATGTTTTAATGTTTTTAATATGCAGAATATTTTTTGAAAAGATAGAAGAAAAGGGGTTAGGAAAGAAATTTACCATTTCCGCTAATGCGGGTGCAAAAGAATTGATGGAACAAATTAATACTGCATTAGGAATAGATAAAAATAATAATACTAAAAAGCAAATACGTGATGGGAAGATAATAAAATCACCATGGATGAATATATATGATTATAATTCTATTTTTGAAGATATAATATCCCAAAAATGGAAAATGTTTTATAATTCTCATAACAAAAGATTTTTAGGAGAAAATAAAATAATACATCTTTCTACATTAATTTTATTAGAGAAAATAGGAAGACTAGATGTATTAGAAAAAAATAATTGTTATGTATCAAATTGCATTTATGAGGAAACAATTAAAAGAAGTAGCAAAGATATTGTTGAACTTGGAAGAGGAATAATTGAAGAAGCAACATTTTATGATGAAGATTTAGATAAAATTGCAATTTCATTACAAAAATTAAAAAAAGAAGGAAGAATTTATGCTGTTACTGAAGCGAAAATTATTCCAAGAGGTTATATTAATAAGTTTGATGATGAGATGATTAAGTATGTAATTGAAGGAGTTAATGAAAATAGAAATTTCTGTGTGATTACTGAAGATCCATTTTGGCTAACAACAGAACCATTTTCAAGTATTTCTGAAGGAACAGTAAGTTTGCTAATTGATTCATTTAAAAGTAGTTTAATTACATCTGAAGAGTTTTTAGAAAGTATAAAGAAATTAAATGAAATTCAATACAATATTAATATAGGAGGAGTATTATACAATTACTTATTAACAAAATCTGATGATGAAAAAATAAAAGAAGCAATTAGTATAATTAACAACTATAAACTAAAATAGTAGCACATAAATGCTACTATTTATTTTTTGCTCTATTTTTATAAACATTTGCTTTGTTCTTACATTGAGGAGTATGATATTCAGCTTTTGGATTGACAGCAAGAAAAGCCTTATTACAGAATTTACATATCTTTAATAGATTAATATCTTGTGCTACTGTTTTAGCAAAGTAATAATCGATATATTGTTTTAAACAAGTGATTTGAAATTCTACGGATAAAGTTTCTTTTCTAGACAAACTTATTTTAACATTGTTAATTTCAAATTGCTTTAATAATTCATCTATATTGTAAGTATCTTCATTAGTAATATTATTTAATAAACTATATAAGTATTTAGCATATTGAATAAACATATCTAGAGGTTCACAATATAAATTAGATCCTGCTAATAGTTTATTTACATCAGATAATATGTATTTCTCCATTGCAGGAGTTTCTGCTAATTTAGTTACTTCATTAATTAATTCTTTTATCTGACTATCATCACAAGTAGGGAAGAATAATTTAAAATATTTCTTTCTATCTACTACTGCTGTTAAATCAGAATTTCCAATATAGTTATAATCTTTTAAAACTATTTTATCATCTAAGAAAAAGTATTTATTTAAAGGTAAATCGTTTATTAACCCTAATGTAGAATACTTATTTACAAAGTCTAAAACACTTTTTTCTATATCATTTTCGTTATAAAAAACTAATTTACCTATATTTAATAAATCTATTAAAATAGATTCTTCAAAATCTTTTTCTATATCAATTAATGGAGCACCACTAGAGTGTTTTTTATTTATACTATCTGAAACTATATATTTAGTTTTGCTTATTTCTTTAATTTCATATTTAGCAAATTTAAAAATATTTTTTCCTTCAAATGCACTAAAATTAAGGATCATACGAATACCTCCTAAAAAATTATAAAAAATTTACAGTAAGCCCTTGACAAACATAATAGATTACTGATATACTCTTACCAGAGTAAGTGATTATTACATAAAATCAATTACAGAGACAAAAACCAGTCAGGACTTGACTTTTAAGTAAAATTACAACATAAAACAAGTAATTGATTATTTACAACAATAGCTTACCACACAAAAGATAAGTTGTCAACAAAGAAGATAAAATTTCAAAAGAAAGGAGGAATGTATATGGAATTTCAGGAAGTCAAAAGAATAACTCTAACAATGAGAGAAGCAGCAGACTATTTAGGAATATCATATTGGTTAATTAATCAATTGGTTAAGAAAAAACAAATACCATATTCAAAAGTAGGAGGCAAGTTCTTGTTTAGAGTAAAAGCACTGGATGAATATCTATGTGAAAAAGAACGAGCTTCAGTAAGATAGCAAAGGAGGAAGAAAAATGGTTGAAGTTCATTGGTTTAAGATACAGGCAGATATATTTGACAATGAAAAAATTAAAAAACTACTTAATAGTAGGGATGGGGACACCTATTGTAGAGTATGGTTTCAACTATTAGCATTAGCTGCAAAGTGTAATGCACATGGAGCAGTTCTACTTGGTGAGAATATTCCAATAACAATAGATGATCTTGCAAGAATTATGAATAAGACAGTAAACAAACTGACAACGATCATGCAACAACTAGTGAATCTTCACATGATATTCGTAGAAGATGGAACAATCTATATTAAAAATTGGGATGTTTACCAAAATCTTGATAAGCTCGAAAAAATCAAGGAAGACAACAGGAAAAGACAGCAAAGATTTAGAGATAAACAAATGATAAATAACGTTACTGTAACGTTAGATAACGCAGAAGATAAGAATAGAGAAGAAAAGATTAGAATAGAAAATGATAGTGGTTTTAAAGACTAAAAAAGCAATTTTTAATTATGAAAGGAGAAATTTATATGATAAGTACAAGAACAATTAAAAGAGAAAAATGTAAATTCTGTGGAAAGGAATTAGAACAAAAGTCAATGAGTTTTATAGTAGGAGATAGAGAGTTCGTTCTATCAGGAGAACCTGTAAGATGCGACTGTATGAAAGCAAAGACATATTGGAAAAAGGTTGATGATAGAAGAGCTGCAATAGAATATAAAAGGGAGTATAACAGAAAGATGATGCTAAGAAAGAGATATTACTTAAATAGCAAAATGAACAAAAGATTAATGGAATATAATTTTGAAAATTATATGACTAATAATGACAATAGAATGGCTTATGAAAAGTCAAAAAGGTATGCAGAGAATTTTGTAAAAGGTGATAACAAAGGAAGTTTATTTATAACTGGAGGAGTTGGAACAGGTAAAACACATTTAGCAGCAAGTATAGCAAATTACTTAATCGAAAATGAAATACCAGTTATATTTGGAACACTAATTACTTTACTAAATGATATAAAGGATACTTACAAAATTGATGGCGATTGTGAGAGTGATGTTATTGAAAAATATTCAAAAATTCCAATGCTTATAATTGATGATTTAGGTAAAGAAAGACCTAGTGAATGGACATTAGAAAAATTATTTACAATAGTAAATAATAGATATGAGAACAATTTACCAATAATAATTACAACAAATTATAACAAGGAAAAGTTAAGAAAAAGACTTTTATGTAATAACAATGAAGAAATAGTAGACTCAATAATATCAAGACTTTATGAAATGTGTAGAGGAATAATCATCTTTGGAAAAGATAAAAGAAAAGAGTTAGTATAAGTCGGCAAACTAAAATACTAACCCAAATATGTATAACTATATTTTAATATAAAAATTTAAAAAAGTAAATAAAAAGGAGGAAAGTTATGGATATAACTTATAAAAAAGTAGGAGATTATTATTATCCTGAATTGGAATTACCAAAAAAATATAAGGATTTTAGATTAGATAAATATGGAAGGTTAAGACTTAATTATTTAAAGGAAAATAAGCATATACAATATGAAATTATGAAGTGTGAAGATACTTTAATAGATCATTTAAAAGAAGTACAAGAGTTAGCTAATAAAAGATACAATCAGCTTATGGAAGAGTTCAAAAAGAGAGAAAATATTACTGAAGAATTAAAACAAAAAGATCAAATGAAGTGGGTTGGACTAATGAATAATATAAGCAATTGTGTAGATGAAATTGTACTAAAAGAATGCATTTATGATGATTAAACTTAAGGAATAATGCCTGAATTTTAGAAAAGGATTTGGGCATTTCCTTCCATATTTTAGTTATAAGTTATGTATCAGCAAGCAATGAATTTCTGTAGCTCGAAATTCAAAATGGGGAAATTCCCCAAGCCCCTTTTTATTTTTAGAAAGGAGAAAATTATGGCTACAACAAAAATATGGAAAGTTGAAAATAGATTAGATCATGTGATGGATTATACAACTAATGAGGAAAAAACAAAAAATGATTATTTAGAAAATGGAGTAGATAATTACGATAGCATAAGACAAGTAATGCTGTATGCAACTAATGCAGATAAAACAGAGAAACAATTTTATACAACAGGTATAAATTGTGATGTGGATTCAGCAGTAGAAGAAATGAGAAATGCAAAAGATTTCTGGCACAAAACAAATGGCATATTAGCATTTCATGCAGAGCAATCGTTTAAGGAAAATGAAGTGACACCAGAAATTGCTCATGAAATTGGAGTAAGACTTGCAGAAGAAATGTGGGGAGATAGATTTCAAGTAGTAGTATCTACTCACTTAAATACTAAACATCTTCATAATCATTTTGTAATTAATTCAGTTTCCTTTAAAGATGGATATAAGTATTATAGTAATTTCGAAAATACAGCATTATTAAGAAAAACATCTGATGAACTTTGTGAGGAATATGGTTTAAGTGTATTAGAAGAAAAGAAATGTAAATCTGGAATTAACTTTGAGAACTTTTATAAGAAACACATACAAGAAAGTGATTATCATAAAGAAGTTAAAGAGGATTTAGATTATGCAATTAAAAATTCTTATACTACAAAAGACTTTCACAGAATATTAGAATCAATGGGATATCATTACTATTATAGAGCTGGAAAACTATCTGTGAGGAGAGAACCTTATAAAAGAAATATAAGAGTTGAAAGAGCATTTGGAGAAGAATATTCTGCTTATAATATTACCAAAAGAATTCTACGAAATGATTATGTATGAAGAGCAGATATAGTTCCTTATAGAGTTATGAAAGCAAAGTTTTATTCATCTAAAAGTAGCATAAAGAAAAAATATAAGCCTAAAGGAATAATTGCATTATATTACTATTATAAGTTCTTATTAGGATTTCATAAAAAGAATAATATAGAGTACAAGCTAACACCAGAAATGCAAAAAGAAGTAAAGAAAATGGAATTTTATTCAGAACAGATTAGATTTATGTGTAAATATAAGTTAGAAACAACTGATGCAGTAGATGAATTGAAAACTAAGAAACTTAGAGAAAAACAAATAATACTTAATAAGAGAAACAAATTATATTATCATAGAAATAAGTGTAATAATGAGGAAGATAGAGATGCTATAACTAAAGATATTATTCTTGTTACAGATATGTTGAAGAAAGTAAAAAAAGAAATAAAACTTTGTGATGTAATTTATAATAATGTTCCAGAAATGAAACAACAGATGAAAGAGGTGGAGGGTAAGGAACAGGAGAAAGAACAAAAACAAAAGAAAAAGACAAGAAGGTATGAATTATAGAATAGGCACAGAAATGTGCCTATAAATTTTAAAAAAATTATATAAAAGTTATTGCAAAATAAACAAATGTTTGTTACACTTATTTAAGTGATTTTATATTGAGAAAATATAAAATTTGTGATATTATATAGAAAAAATAAAAAGGAGATAAAGATTTGAATAGTAATATTTTAAAAGCAATAATGAATTTAGTAGATACACCAAATTATAAATTAAGAGAAACATATCAAGAGAATCATAATAGAGCTAATAGTATGGGAGATGCATTAGAAGAATATATAAAAGATATATTTTCTGGAACATATAATATTGAAAATCAAAAAGAAAGATTGGAAAAGATTAGCGAAGTATTTAGTTATCTTGGAAATAATTCAAATCCTCCAGATGCTATGCTAAAAAATGGAGATGCAATAGAAGTAAAAAAAATTGAAAGTAATAATTCGGCACTTGCATTAAATTCATCTTATCCAAAACATAAGTTATATGCAGATAGCAATATGCTTAGTTCTGCATGTAAAAGTGCTGAAAACTGGAATGAAAAAGATATTATTTATGCAGTTGGAGTAACTAATGATGATAAATTATTAAATTTGAGTTTTGTATATGGACTGGACTATTGTGCTAGTGAAGAAACTTATACAAAAATAAAAACAAAAATAAAAGATGGTGTTGAGTGCATTCCAGGAGTGGAATTTTCTGAAACAAAAGAATTAGGAAGAGTGAATAAGGTAGATCCATTAGGAATAACTTATTTAAGAGTTCGCGGAATGTGGGGAATTGAAAATCCTTGGACTGTATTTAATTATGTATATACAAAAGATACAAAAAAGGAATTTAATTTCTTTGCAATAATTAATAAGAAAAAATATTTAGAATTTAGTAGTGAAGATAGGAATAATTTTGAAAGATTTATAAAAAATAATAATCTATTAGCTATGACAGAAGTTAAAATAAAAGATCCTGATAATCCTGCTAAATTAAATGATGCATATTTAATAACATATAGTATATAGGAGGATATAAATGAACGTTATTAGTCTTTTTTCAGGAGCAGGGGGACTTGATTTAGGTTTTGAAAAAGCTGGATTTAATATAGAGTGGGCTAATGAATTTGATAAAGATATATGGGAAACATACGAAAAAAATCATAAGAATTTTTTAGATAAGAGAGATATTAGAAAGATTCCATTAGATGAAATTCCAGATTGTGATGGTATTATTGGAGGACCACCTTGTCAAAGTTGGAGTGAAGCTGGAGCATGTAAAGGTATAAATGATGATAGAGGTAAATTGTTTTTTGAGTTTATTAAAATATTAAAAAATAAACAACCTAAGTTTTTTGTGGCTGAAAATGTTTCTGGGATGTTAGCTGAAAAACATAGAGAAGCAGTAAAAAATTTTATAAGTATGTTTAAGGAAGCTGGATATAATGTAAAACTATATAGTGCAAATGCAGCAGATTATGGAGTGCCTCAAGATAGAAACAGGATTTTTTACATTGGATTTAGAGAAGATTTAGATGTTGATTTTAAATTTCCTGAACCACTAAAGAAAAAGATAAATTTAAGAGAAGCAATAGGAGACTTAAAAGACACAGCAATACCTGCATTAGAAAAAAATAAGACAAATGGTATTTATTGTAAGTTTCCAAATCACGAATATATGACGGGGAGTTTTTCAACAATTTATATGTCAAGAAATCGTGTAAGATCATGGGATGAACAATCATTTACAATTCAAGCAGGAGGAAGACATGCTCCAATACATCCTCAAGCACCTAAAATGGTATTTGTAGAGAAAAATAAGAGAGAATTTGTAAAAGGAAAAGAAGACTTATATAGAAGGTTAACTATAAGAGAATGTGCAAGAATACAAACATTTCCAGATAGCTTTAAATTTTATTATACAGATGTGGCTGATGGATATAAAATGGTCGGAAATGCTGTTCCTGTTAGATTAGCAAACGTAATAGCTGATGCTATAAAGAACAGTTTGAAAGGAGATAGTAATGACTAAATTATTTGAAAGTGAAAAATTTGAAAATAATAAGAATTATAAGGAAATAATAAAAAACTCAGATGAACAGATTAACAAAAAATATAATAGTGGAGAAGTTAGAATTGTAACAGAACAGGCTAGATATCCATTGCCTACTTTAAGTGAATTATTTTCAAAAGATAAATATAATTTACATCCAGAATTTCAAAGAAGAAGAAGATGGTCTCAGGAGAAAAAATCAAAATTAATAGAGTCGTTTATTATTAATGTTCCAGTGCCTCCAGTTTTTTTATATGAAATTGATTATGCAAGTTTTGAAGTAATGGATGGATTACAAAGAATAACAACAATTATTGACTTCTATGAAGATAAATATGAATTGACAGGATTAGAAGAATGGGCGGAACTAAATGGAAAAAAATATAGTGAATTGCCTGAAAGAATAAAAGAAGGAATTGATAGAAGGTATTTATCATCTATTATATTACTAAAAGAATCAGCAAAAGATGTTGACGAGGCTGATAGACTTAAAAAATTAGTTTTTGAAAGATTAAATACAGGTGGAGTAAAATTGTCACCACAGGAAACTAGAAATGCATTATACGATGGTAAATTAAATAAGTTATGTATAGAATTATCTAAAAATACAATATTTAAGCAATTATGGGAAATATCTGATACAGAAGAAAGTATAGAAGAGAATGACAATGATTATTATGAAATAGATTCAAATAAACTTTATATTGATATGAGTGATGTTGAATTAGTATTAAGATTTTTTGCTTTTAGATTTTTAGATCAATATACTGGAAGACTAGATAATTTTTTAGATAATTATTTAAAATATGGAAATGTTAATTTTAATGATGAATTATTAAATGAATATAAGAAATTATTTATTAAAAATATTAATTTAGCAAATAAACTATTTGGAGAAAAAGCTTTTAGACAATATAAGGAGTTTAGGGGAAAAAATAAATGGAGTGAACCTGTTAGAACCATTTATGATCCTATGATGCAAGCTTTGACAGAATATTCTGAAGGAGATTTTGACTTTAACCGTATAAGCTTGGAAAATAGACAAGAATTACTTGAAAATATGTATGTAAGTTCAAATGATATATTTAATGGAAAGAAACAAAGTAAAAGTGATATCCAAGAAAGAATAGAAATAATTAATAATGTTTTAATGCAGTTAAAATAAAAGGAAAAAGAAATGTTTGAGATATTAGAAAAAGAAATTGAAATATTAAATGAGAGACTAAATAGTATTAAGAAATATATAATTAAAAATGAATTGGAAAAAAGAATAATAGAAACTAAAGCTTTAGAAGAATTTGAAAGTATAGATTTAATAGAATATAGAAGATTAATTACTGAAGAAAATAAATCTCCTATTAATTATAATGCAGTTATTATTAGTTTGTATGGTTGCTATGAAAATTTTATTGATAATATTTTAATTGATTTTTTAGATATTCTTGCTGAAATAGGAATAGATTATGAAAAATTAGATAAATCAATTATATCAAATCATGAAAGGCTAGTGGGAAATTTTTTATCAAATACAAATAGATATAAAAATTATGATTTAAATACAAAAGATATAATAAATAAGTTAAATGGTTGTATAAATGGAGAAACCAATTATAAGTTAAATAGTAGAATACTTATTAATCATTCTGGAAATTTGAATATTGAGTCAATTAATACATTATTTAATCAAATAGGAATAAAAGATATATGGAATAGGGTAAAAAATACAAATGATTTTATTGATTTCTATGGACTTAAGGAAAATATTAAAGATCGTGAATCTGTGAAAAAATTTTTAATAAAAGATAATGATATTATATTTAATATGATTAATGATTTAGTTGAAAGAAGAAATTCGGTTGCTCATTCATGGAATGAAGATACAAGGGTAAGTAATGAGGAATTAAGAGAAAAATATATTCCATTCATTTTAATAATATGTAAAGCTATTTATAGAATTTTAATGGAAGTAATTTATAATTATTTATTTGAAAATAATAAACTAATAAAAATTCAAACAATTCATAATATATATAATAATAGAATTTTATGTATTAATAGTGAAGAAAATGTAATATATGTAAATGATTTTATTTATATTATAAGAAATCAAAAAAAATCTTTAGCAAAAGTAGAAAATATTCAAATTGATCATGTTAATGTAGAAAAATGTGATGAACAACAAGATATAGGTCTAAAATTAGATACAAAAATTAATGGAGCAGATGAAATATATATTTATAAAAATGGGGAGAGATAATTGAAAAGAATAATTAATGAAATAGAAGAGTTTAATAAAGAAAGAGATTGGGACCAATTCCATTCACCAGAAAATCTAGCAAAATCAATATCTATTGAAGCAGGAGAATTATTAGAATGTTTTCAATGGAATAGTAATTATGATAAAGATGAGGTTTGTGAGGAATTAGCAGATGTATTTACATATTGTTTACAAATGGCTATGAAACTTGGAGTAGATCCTGAAGAAATAATATTAAAAAAATTAGAAAAAACAAAGAAAAAATATCCAGTTGATAAAGCTAAAGGAGTAAGTACAAAATATAACAAGTTATAGTAATAATTAATGGGGGCATTATTGTGATAGTATATGAATCAACAAAGCAAGTATTTGTAGAAGATGTTGTTCAAGATAGAATTGAAGAAAATATTGATAGAAAATTTTATGAAAAAATGGGATATCATACATCTGAAAGTGAAAGAAAAGCATGGAATAATTCTATGCAATATATGATGAAAGTTTTAATTGATAATAATATACCAGGAAATGTGGGAATTGCAATTGAATTTAAAATTCCAAATACATCTAAAAGAGTAGATTTTATAATTACTGGTAAAGATGGTCAACTAAAGAATACAGCAATTATAGTTGAATTAAAACAATGGACTGAGGCTGACATTGTAGAAGGAAAAGATGGAATTGTACAAGCATTTACAGGACACGCTTTAAGAGAAGTGGCTCATCCTTCGTATCAAGCATGGTCATATGCAACAACAATAGAAGACTATAATGAAACTGTACAGGACAGACAAATAGATTTGCACCCATGCGCTTATCTTCATAATTATTTAACAGTAACACCTCCAACATTATTATCAGATAACTATAAGTATTATTTAGAAAAAGCACCTGCTTTTATTAAAGGTGATGTAGAAAAATTAAGAGATTTTATAAATAAGTATATAAAATATGGTGATGATAAAGAAACTCTTTATATGATAGAAAATGGAAAAATAAGACCTTCTAAATCATTACAAGATGCCCTATCAAGTATGCTAAAAGGCAATGAAGAATTTGTGATGATAGATGATCAAAAACTTGTGTATGAAACAGCTTTAGAAATGGCAAGAGAATCATACAAAGATGGAAACAAAAGAGTTTTAGTTGTTAAAGGTGGTCCAGGTACAGGTAAATCAGTTTTAGCTATTAATCTTTTAGTAAAATTAACTAATGAAAATATGGTATGCTCATATGTAACTAAAAATGCAGCACCAAGAAATGTATACGCAACTAAATTAAGTGGTGATTTTAGAAAAAATAGAATTTATAATTTATTTAAAGGATCGGGTTCATTTGTTGAATCTCTAGAAAATGAATTTGATGTTTTAATAGTAGATGAAGCTCATAGATTAAATGCAAAATCTGGAATGTTTCAAAATTTAGGAGAGAACCAAATAAAAGAAATTATTAAAGCATCTAAGTTTTCGATATTTTTTATTGATGAATCTCAAAGAGTAACATTAAAAGATATAGGAAGTATTGAAGAAATACAAAAATATATTAGACAAGCTAATGCAGAATCAGAATTAATGGAATTAGAATCACAATTTAGATGTAATGGATCTGATGGATATATCGCATGGTTAGATGATGTATTAGATATAAGAAAAACAGCAAATAGTGATGGGTTTGATTTAGATTATGACATTAGAATTTGTGATACACCAAATGAAGTAAGAGATTTAATTTTTGAAAAAAATAAGATAAACAATAAAGCAAGATTACTTGCAGGATACTGTTGGGATTGGATAGCTGATGGAAAAAACAAATCAGATGTATATGATATAACGATTTCTGAATGTAATTTTGCTATGAGTTGGAATCTAGGAAATAGCACTACATGGGCGATAGATCCAAATTCAGTAAATGAGATAGGTTGTATACATACTGCTCAAGGATTAGAATTTGATTATGTTGGTGTTATTATTGGAAATGATTTAAGATATGAAAATAGCAAAATAGTAACAGATGTAAAGGAAAGAGCAAAAACTGATCAATCAATAAAAGGAATAAATAAATTAAGTCAAGAAAATCCTGAAAAAGCAAATAAAATTGCTGATGAAATAATAAAGAATACATATAGAACATTAATGACAAGAGGACAGAAAGGATGCTATATTTATTGTACAGATAAAAAATTATCAGACTATTTAAAGAAAAGATTAAATCAAAAAAATGTAATTAAATATCCAATTGATGATGAAGAAATGATTGATAATTTGATGGTTGCTGAAGATAGTGAAGAATATAAATATTAATAAACAAAAGAAAAGCAAAATATTAATGTATATTTGAACATTGTATTTTGCTTTTTTGTTGGAGGAAAGATGGATAAGATAAATGAAATTATAAAAATATATGATAAAATGTATATAAAACAAATAAAAAAGATACTAAAGGTTTTAGATGAACAATATGATATGGATGATTCATGTAAAAATAATCTTTGCGCAGCAGGGGAATTACTTATTAGTATTATGAAAATGATAGAGACAAATAATGTTAATGTTGCATTACCGTGTTTGAGAAATGTTTATGAAATGTTATTAAAGGCAATTATTTTAGAAGATAATCAGGATATGATGGAATCATATAATAAGATAATTAAAGACACAGAAAAAGATAGAATGAGTGAGGTTAGAAAATATGTTGGTGAAAACTTTAATAAATACTTCAGCATTATAGAAAAAGATGAAATATTTGAAAATACACTAGGAGAAGGCATTTTAACATATATCTATAAATGTTTATGCAGATATTCACATGCTACTAAAGTAAATGAGTTTGTATATTTAATAGAAAAAGAAAATGATTTAAAAGAATTATTTAATTTATATTTGAGCCTTTTTCTTGTTTATCAAATTATATTGGTATATATAGATGCGGTTTGCACCAAATTAAAGTTAGAGAAATTAAATAATGAAGTATTTTTAGTGAGTGGCATTATTTTTTTAAATACAATAAATGTTTTGGTAATATTGAAAAGTAAAATTGAAGATATAAAAGATTACAGTAAAAAGATACTAGGAGAGCCAGACGATTTATTTAGAATTAGAATTGAAGAGGAAAAAGAATTAAGTACTTTTTTTATAGAAGATATAAAAACGCAAATAGAAGACATTAATGTGCCAAAGAAAATAGTAGACAACTATTGTAATAAAGTTTTAAGAAAATATTTTACACAAAAACAATTAGAGAAAATAGACGTAGTAATTAAAAGTTTAAAAGAAGGAGAAAGAATATGAATTTAACAGAAGAACCAATTATTTTAAATGAGACTAACGACTTTTTAGGAAGTTTAGAGAAGGCTAATTCAATAGTAAAATTTATTGAAACTGATAGTGAATTATTATCAAAAAATAATATGATTGCAATTTATGGAGAATGGGGAAATGGAAAGTCTTCTTTAATGAAAACTATTGCTGAAAAACTAGATAACGATAAATATGAAAAAATATGGATAGATATGTGGAAAGAAGAAAGTGATTATAGCAATTTAAGTATGAAAATATTAAATAAAATTCTTGAAAAAATAAAATTAGATCATAAAACACGTAAAGGATTACTTAAATCATTTATTATATTGGGGAAAGGTATAAATGTAAATATTCCACTTGTATCATATGATATGGAAAAAGCTTTTGAGCAATTAGAAAAAGAAATGGATCCAAGTAATGATATGGATAGCTTTATTAAAAAATTTCAGGATAATGTAAAAAAACATATAGAGAAGAAGAATAAAAAAATAATAGTATTTATAGATGATTTGGATAGATGCAATAGTGAGAATATGCTTAATATAATTTATAATATTAAATTATTGCTATCTGTACAAGATGTTATATTCATTTTTGGAATTGATAAAAATGCAGTTTCATTAGCACTAATGAATAAATATAATAATGAAGTAAATAAGGCTGAAAGCTTTCTAGATAAAATATTCCCAATATCATTTAATATGCCAAATAAAGCCATAAATCTAAGGATATTTTTAAAAACAAATTTAGAAAAACTAGATGAAAATAAAATTAATACAATAGAAGAGTTTTTAACTGAAATCAATTTTATGAATCCAAGAAAATTGAAAAAGGTTTTTTTTAGATATTTTCTAGTTAGAAATCAATTAATAGAGAAAAAATTATTAGATGAAGAAAAAGAATGGAGTATTATTTTGATTCTATTTTTCATAATAGAAAGTGAATTTGAACAGAAGAACTATATACATATGATAGATAATAATAAAATAGATTTATTAAGTAGCAAATTAGAATTAGATACATCAAGAACATCTACTAAAAGAAAGGTAGCTTTTAGTGATTTTGAAATATCATTGCGTAAAACAGAAAAAGAAGGAACAATATATTTACCTATAGAATTATTTTTATTTATATTAAATCCTGATGATTTAATTAAGGAGAAAATAGATATTTTGGGAATTGAAAATGGAATAGGAGTTGTTATAGAAACAAATTTGTTTTTAGAATTATTCAAAGATTCAATTAGTAAAAGATTTACACTATATTTTAATAATAATTATAGAAAATGTGTACAAGAAGTTGGAGGTAAAATTGATCAATTTTTATTGCAAAGAAAAGAAATTCTTAAAGAAATTAATAAATGGATATAAGAAGGAGGCGAGGAGTAGAACTCGCCTCTTACTTAGTCCAAACATCCCATAACTAATTGGCTTCCATCTACAAAACCATTTCTATAATATTTCTCATTCCAGTAGCAAAAATAATCCATATAGTTTTGATCTATCTTATCTAATTGCTTTTGTACATATTTTTTATTTTGTTTAGGTACGTTTTTTAATATATTAGCAGATATTTCATCAAAATAAATACAATGTTTTCTATCTTCTTCAGTCGTATATCGTAATAAATTTTCCTCTCTAAATTCTAACCATTCCTTAATAATATCATCATTAACTTCTCTAAAATTATTCATAAATAAACCTCCAAATTATATAAAATTCAAAATGTCCCCAATTTGCAAATGTATATTTGAACATCTTGTGCGACAAGACTTTCAAAATCTTGGGGACAGAAAGGGGACAAAAGCTATCAAAAATGTCCTAAAATCGCACAAGAGTTCAGTAAAAGAAAAGTGATATAAACACTTATATTTCAATAAAAACTAAACATTTCAATAAACTTCAAAAATGGTTAATTGAATTCTCATAACCCGAAGGTCGATAGTTCGAGTCTATCCCCCCGCAACCAAAGTAAGATAATAACTCCTAGAGATTAGCTAGGAGTTATTATTATAGGAGGAAAATTATGAATAAAAAACAAAATTTTATGAACAAAATAAAAAACAGAAGCTTCGGCTGTGTAGCTATTACAACGAGATAATTGCTATAGGTTGTAATAGTTAAAAGTTATAGCAAATATATCTCGTTATTTTTAAGAATTAAAAGATAAGGAGATATAAAAGATGATAGAAATAGAATTAAATAATGTAAAAAAGAATTTTGGTTTGAAAAACGTTTTAGATGGAGTAAGCTTTGAAGTAAAGACAGGAGAAAGAATTTCACTAATCGGAGAAAACGACTCTGGAAAATCAACTATTTTAAAAATAATTAGTGGTGATGAAAAACAAGATACTCGGCAATGTAAATATAAGAAAAGGTGCTACTATAGGGTACTTAAAGCAAATATATGAAAAAGAACAAGAAGATATAATAGTTGGAAATTACCTAAAAGAAAGCTTTAAATAATTTACTCTCATGAAAAACAGGCTAAGAGAATTAGAAAACGAAATGGCAAATCCAAATCAAAATTTAGAGCGAGTTCTTCAAAAATATGGAAGATTGCAAGAAAAATATATTGCTTTAGGAGGATATGAATTAGAAGAAAAATTTAAAAAGATTTGTTCAGGATTTAAATTTGATGATGATTTTTTAAAGAAAGAATATAACACATTAAGTGGAGGAGAAAAAGTGCAATTAAAAGGCAAAAATGGCTCTGGAAAATCAACACTTATAAAAATAATTTTGGGCAAGGATAATGATTTTAGTGGAGAAATAAAAATAAATCCATCAGTAAAAATTGGATATATTCCTCAGGAAATAAAGTTTCAAAATGAATCTGATACAATATTAGAGTACTTCTTGAAAAATTTTGGTGGCAGTGAAACACAGGCAAGAACAATTTTAGCTAGATATATGTTTTACGGGGAAAATGTTTTTAAAAGGATGAAAGAATTATCTGGAGGAGAAAGAGTAAGACTTTTAATTGCTGAACTAGTAATTAAGCAAACCAATTTTTTAATACTGGATGAGCCAACTAATCATTTGGATATTTCAACAAGAGAAATACTTGAAGATAACTTAAAGGCGTATTCAGGAACTATATTATTTGTTTCACATGATAGGTATTTTGCGAGAAAAATTGCGGAAAGAGAAATTGAGTTATAGTAGAATATTAAATTTATAATAAAAAGTAGATGAGAATATTAATTCATCTACTTTTTATCTGCTATAAATATTTTTCCATTATATACATTTGTTCTTCATTTAATTCCTTTTTGTTATTAGCATACTCATATCCTAGTTTGTGATAAAACTCACATCCAGTAATAGAGGCGGGAATTACCAGTTTTTTTGCAGGAATGGTTAAAGCAAATTTTTCAATTTCATTAATTAACATTTTACCTATACCTTGCTTGTGGTGAGCTGTGTCAACAAATACAGCCAGTATCCAATACTCTCCATTATCGTTATACCATGATTTATCAATGCTAGCTGTACCAACAACTTTGTGATTTTCTAAAGCTACAAAGGCTTTTGTTCTTTCAGGAAGAACTTTTCGAATTTTTTCAGGTGTAAATTCTTTAGAAAAGTTTTGAACAAATTCAATGCCGTAATCTTTTGAGTTTACTTCTAATAGGTTTTGTATAATAATTTTTGATATTTCTTCAGCATATCTATCTTCATATTCTATTATTTTCACTGTATTACCTCCTTGCATAAGATTTTGTTAAAAATTATTTTGATATATTATATCATAAAAATTTTAACAAAATAAGTGGAACAAACTAGAAAATTATGATAGAATATGAGATGAAAAGATAGGAGCATAAAAAAGGAAGGAAAAAGACGAAAGCTGAACTTGAAAAAATAGATAGAAAACTTAAAAGAATTAGAATAAAAAAGATGCCAAATACATTTTTAAGTATTATCAATAAAAAGTTTGATGAGGTAACAATTTCAAGATGTTTAGCATTTCTATTAAACCCGCAAAATACTACAACAAAGATCATAAAAGAATTGCTAAATGTTTCTAAAATTCCAGAGGATGAGAAGAATTTTTGTGAATTATTAGAAAATGAAAACACATATTTTGAAAACATAGAACTGGAAGAGGCTATTTCAGAGAGAAGTAGGATAGATATTAAGATTGAATTTTCAACTTTTGTAATAGTAATAGAAAACAAGATAAATTCTATGGAAAATGACATTCAATCAGTTAAGTATGAAAAAGATTTAGAAAGAAATATAAAACCTATAAAGTATATTTGTATTAAACCTAAATATAATCCTACTATAATGGTAAATGAAAAATTTGCACATGTTACATATAGCCAAATAGTAGAAATACTGAAAAACGTTACAAAATATGATTTAAAAGAACAAGAAAACTATTGCTTTATAGAAGATTTTATTAAACATGTGGAGGGATATTTAATGAATGAGGCACAATTAGAAATAACAGAAGATGTGGAAGTATATATTGATAATCAAAAAATAATAGATACAATGATTTCAAATTATAAAAAGCAATCTGAAGTAATAGCAGAAAAGCTGGAAGAAATAGTTAAACGTAAATTTGGCGAAAATTTTGAGGTATATACTAATAACAAATGGAAATGTATTCAAATTTGGAAGAAGAGCTGGACAAATGAACAGTATAGTGGTATACATTATGAGATTTTGTGGAACGAAGATGGAATAATTGGAAATAATGTTAAAATAATTTTTGCGATACATAATGAAGGAAAAACGAGAAATATATTTCCAGAAATCAAACATCGTACATTTAAAACAGAGAGTTATAGAATGAATGATTCAAAAAGTATTATTGAAAATTTGAACAAAATTGTTGAAGAAATGTATAAAATAGCAGAAGAGAATAATGAGGCAATAGATAAGGTAATTGGTAGTAGAAAAAAACAAGTAAAATAGACAGAGCTTAAAGAGTGAAGTTGTCAACAAAAAGTAGACACAAAAAAGCAGATGATATGGAGCAGACCATTAATGAGTCTGCTCTTCCAATTTAATTATTTTTTCTTATGTGAATGTTTTGGTTGCCTCTGTGAAAGTGCAGAACCAGCAATAGATTTTGTTCTTGCTGAAGATCTACCATCTCTTAAAACTTCTGAAGCTTTAGAAGCAATTCCTGCAGATGTCTTTTTACATCCTGCCATAAATATCACCGCCTTTCTAGGATTAAAATCCTTCCTCCATTTGACTTTATTCTAAAAATTTGATGATAAGCTAATTATAACAGATAAAACATAGAAAATCAATATTATTTTTAAAACATTTGCATAAAAAATACAAAAAAGATAAAAATAATATTGAAATCACTTGCATTTTTTGAAAAATAGAGTATAATATATAAAGAGAGGTGAGAGAAATGTTAATTCAATTTAGTGTTAAAAATTACAAATCATTTAAAGAAGAACAGGTTTTTAGTATGGAAGCAGGAACTGGTGATGAAAATATTGAGAATATAGTTACGCTCAATGAAACCAATGAAAGAATATTAAAAACTACAGCTTTATATGGAGCAAATGCATCAGGAAAAACTAATTTGATAAGTGCATTTTCTGCTGCAATAATGATGGTTAGATTATCAAACAATAGACAACCTGGGGAAAAATTAATGCAGATGGAACCATTTGCATTTGATGATAAAACAAAAGTGGAACCATGCGAATTTGAATTTATTTTTTATACAAATAATAGTAAATATGTATATGGTTTTAAAGCAGATAAAAATAAAATACATGAAGAGTATTTATATCAGTATTTTTCAGCAAAAGCGACCAGAATATTTGAAAGAACAGGTGAAGAATATAAATTCTTACAGTCTGATGAAGGAAAATTAAATTCAATTAAAAGTCAAAACCTAGAAAACAAATTATTCCTAGCAACTGCAACAACATGGAATTATGATAAAACAAGAGCACCATATTTATGGTTTGCAGAAATGATTGATACTTATATAGGAGGTAATGAACTTAATCCATTTTCAATAGAAGCTTATAATAATGATGATGAAAATGAAAGCCTAAAAAAATTCACATTAAAATTGTTGGAAGAAGCAGATATTGTTATTAAAGACTATAATATAGAAATAGAAGAAGCTGAAATGGATGCAAATATGATAATGCAATTAAGAAGCATGAATGTTCCACCACATGTAATTACACCAAAAACAACCATAATAAAAAGTATAACTATGTCTCATGAAATTACAAGTGAAAACGGGGAAACAAAAGTATACAACTTAGATTTAGCAAATGAATCTTCTGGAACTAAAATAATATTTGCAATGGCTCCATTGTTAAAAAATGTATTTGAGAGAGGCAAGATATTTGGAATTGATGAAATAGAAAGAAGTTTACATCCAAGTTTAGTAGAAATGATAATCAAATTTTTCCATAATTCAGAAATAAATAAAGGAAATGCTCAGTTAATATTTAATACACATGATACAAACTTATTATCATTAGATCTATTTAGAAGAGATCAGATATGGTTTGCAGAAAAAGATCCAAAGAAAGGTGCTACTGAATTATATCCATTAGATGATTTTTCAGTAAGAAAAACAGAAAATATTCAGAAAGGATATTTAAATGGAAGATATGGAGCAATCCCTTTTGTAGCCACAGGTGATAGCTTATGGCAGGAATGAAAAGATTTGAACAAAGAAGAAGAAATACTGAGAAAAGAAAAAGAAATCCATTTGTTATAATTGGATGTGAAGGAAAAAATAAAACTGAAAAAATATATTTTAATAATTTCAATAGTCGACAATGTATTATTAAATTTTCTAAAGGAAATAGCACAGACCCTATAGGAATTGTGCAAGATTTAATAAATTTTATCAAGAGCAATGAAATTGAATTAGAAGAAAATGATAAAGTTTATGCGGTATTTGATACGGATGTAGGACAAAATAAGAAACAACGAATAGAAGAAGCAAAAAGTTTAGCAGCAGAGAATGGGGTTGAAATAATAACTTCAACTCCTACATTCGAATTATGGTTTTTGCTACACTTCGGATTTACCACAAAAGTATTTGTTTCAAATAAGGCTTTGCAGGAGGAATTGGCAAGAAAAATACCAAATTATTCAAAGATCAATAATACATATTTAACTGTTAAAGATTTAACAGGACAAGCTATTGAAAATGCTAAAAGATTAGAACAATATCAATTAAAAGAAGGACAAGCATTAGACAGCGAAACTTGTAATCCATACACAGGAGTTTATAAAGCTGTAGAAGAATTAATAAATAGGAATAAAGAAAAACAATAAAAAGTATAAGTGGGAACTTTGAGACCATAGTAAATGAGAGTATCGAAAAGTTTGTGTAAACTTTAAACTTCTTATGATATAAAACATAAATATGAAAAAATTTATTTATGTTTTTAACAAAAATTAATATAAATGACAAATTTAAATTTGTCAAGGTATGATTTTTAAGCCTGCTGAAATTTCGATTTTAGCAGGCTTAAAATTAGCCTTTTTCAATTAGTCAATAATAACCCTATCTGGAAAATAAATATTTAATTCTGCCAATGTTACACCCAAATTTGCGTATCTACTAGTCCATTTTTCAATAATCATTTGAGTTGATAAATACATACCTTTTTCTAATGCTTGAACCGTTGGAAATACTCGTCTTCCTTTATTTAATCTTTTGTAACAATTATTTAAACTTTCTATTGCATTTGTTGTATACATAATTTTCCTTGTTTGTGGTCTATATTTGAAGAATGGCTGTACATTATCCAAATTATTTTCCCAATTTTCTAATGAAACTTTTCTTTTTGACCATTTTTCTTTTAACTCCTGTAAATTGCTATATGCTTCGTCTTCTCTTGATGCTGTATATATTAACTTCAAATCTTGTGCTAATTCTTTTCTATCTTTGTACGAAACATATTTCAATGTATTTCTAATTAAATGTACTATACAACTTTGAAATTCAGTCTTTGGATATACTGCTGCTATTGCTTCTTTTAATCCCTTTAAGCCATCTGCACACATTATTAGAATATCCTTTAATCCTCGATTTTTAAATTCATTAAGTACACTCATCCAATATTTTGCACTTTCTGAATCTCCTATGTAAAATCCAAGTATTTCTTTTTCTCCTTCCATTGCTACTCCTAATGCTATATATACGGCTTTTTTCACTACAACTCCATTTTCTTTAACACTAAAATATGTTGCATCTACAAATACTATTGCATATTGCTCATTTAATTGTCTTTGTTTCCATTCTTGTATTTCTGGTATTATTTTATCTGTTATGGCTGTTACCATGTCTAGACTTATTTTTACGCCATATATTTCTTCTATTTGGTCATGGATATCCTTATTTGACATTCCTCTTGCATACATTATTATTATTTTATTTTCAATGTTTGAAATATCTTTTTGTCCTTTTTCAACAACTATTGGATCAAAACTTCCTTGTCTATCTCTTGGAACATTTAACTATATATCTCCTTGAGATGAATGTATGGTTTTATTAGAATATCCATTTCTATAATTCTCGTTGTCATCTGTATATTCATTTTTTTCGTAACCTAGATGCTCTGTTAATTCGGCATTTAACATTTCTTGAAGTGTATCTTTGAATAAATTTTTCAATGCATCTTCAACATCACCAGCCGTCTTTAATTCATTACTACTTATGAATTCCTTAATCAATTTTCTTCTTTCTTCACTTATTTTTCTCTTTTTGCCATATAAAAAACCTCCTTATGACATTTATATAATATCATAAGAAGGTGTATTTTTAAACTTTACACAAATTTTTCTATATATTCGAAAAACAAAAGAAGAAATGACGTTAATTAAAATTTAAATTGTTGTTAATCCAAATCAAAAATTTATCTTTGGGTACAAGTTTTCTTTTACCAATTCTCAATATAGGAAATCCTTTGCTATCCATAAGTTGATATGAATTAGCTTTTGATATTCCTAAATATTTACTAATATCTTTTGCAGATAATACAGCTGGTAAATCTTCTTTTGCTTTAAAACTACTTTGCATAAGCATTCCTCCTTTCATAATTTTTGGTTAATGTACATTTCTAAAGTGGGTATTAAATAGAAATAATTAATGTAAAAAAACAATTGAGAAAATATCCTCTCACTTGTACAGTCACTTAGAAGGAAAAAATAAACCCTAATTTGAAAATTTCCTAAAATTTTTTTATTAATGTATAAAAGGTGAAAAATAATTTTCTCACTTATTAAAGTAATCTAGAAGGCAAATTTGAAGTCTAAATTGAAAAATTCATCTATTTAAATGGACAAAAGAACTTAAATTATATAACATAATAATTAAGAAAAATCTGTTATAAATAAAAGCGTTTTGGTTTAAAACATATACAAAAATAGAAAAATATGTTAAAATTGTAATATAAGTTTTAGGAGGAATATATGGTTAGAATAGTTGTTTTAAATGATAATAGAAAAAATAATCCACAATTAGAAAATGAACATGGACTTTCATTATATATTGAAGTTGATGGATATAAAATTTTGTTAGATGCAGGACAAACTGATATATTTAAGAAAAATGCTAAAAAATTAGGTGTAAATTTAGATGATCTAGATACAATCGTATTAAGTCATGGACATTATGACCATGGAAATGGTTTAAAACATATAGATAAAAAGATTCCTTTAATATGCTGTCCGGGATGCGATTGTTATAGAGTAAGTAAAAGAACAGGAAATTATGGAGGATTAAATCAAAAGGTAGAAGAATTATCAGAAAAGTTTGATTTAATACAAACTACAGAACCATATAAAATAACAGAAAATATTTTCTTTTTAGGTCAAATAGAAAGAAAAACTGATTTTGAAACAAAGAGTTTTCCAATGACAAAAGAAGATGGTACTGATGATGTAGCAATAGATGACACAGGGATTGCAATAAAGACTTCAAAAGGTTTAATTGTAATATCAGGTTGTGCACATAGTGGAATATGCAATACGGTTGAATTTGCAAAAAAAATAACAGGTGAAAGAAATATACTGGCAGTTATAGGAGGTTTTCACTTAAAGAATGTGGATGAAAGTACTTTAGAAACAATATCATATATGCAAAATAATAATGTTCAAGGTGTTTATTTAGCACATTGCACATCAGATGAAGTTTGTCAGGAATTTGAGAAACGTATGCCATATAGAGCAAAAACAATGAGAGTAGGAGAGGAATATTTATTAGACCAAAAACAAGTAGAAAGAGAGATTTAAATATGGTAGATTTAGAATTATATAGAATATTTACAATTGTTGCAAACGAGAAAAATATAACAAAGGCAAGTGAAAAATTAAATATTTCTCAGCCAGCTGTTACAAAACACATTAAAAATTTAGAAAATGCTCTTGAATTAAGACTATTTAATAGAACTAATCATGGAATAGAATTAACTTCTGATGGTCAAAAAATATATGAAGAAGCAAAAGAAGCGGTAGAAACGCTAAATAGTATTTTTATTAAATATGGAAAAAACAGAAATATAAATTTAGGAGTACATGTAAGTATGTACAAAATGTTTAGTAAAATATTAACTAAATTTTCTAATATTAATGAGAATATTACAATTAATATATCTGATACAGATTTAATAAATATGCTAGCTCCAGATTTATCTGATATGATAAGCAAACTAGAAAATGAAAAACTTGATATTATTATTTCAAAAAAAACAGATAACTATAATCATAATAAAATAGAATTTATAAATATTGGAGAAATTCAAGATATTTTAGTAGTTAATAATAATTCAAAATTATTAGGAAAGAAAATTAGAATTGAAGATATAATAGATATGCAAATATGTTTGCCTAGAAAGGGGTCTGTAACAACCAATAATTTTCTCAAAGCACTAGAAATTGAAGAAGACAAATTAGTAAATGCAAAATATATTACATATAATGCCATGTTGGATATTATTGAGGATGATAATGAAATTATAGGACTTATAAGTAAGGAATATATAGAAAAAGAATTGAATAATAAAGAAATATCAGAGTTGACAACAGAATTTAAAATTCCACCGATAGAATATGGTGTATATATAAATAAGAAAAATAAGTTTAAAGAATTAAATCAATTAGTAAAATTTATAAGAGAAAATAAATAAGAAAATAGAGTTATAACCAAAAGTTATAACTCTATAATTTTTTTGTATTTTACATAACATTTGAATCAGTTTATAATATAATTAAGATAAATCGAGGAGGTAAAAAAATGAAAAAACATAATTCTATAAAATTTAGTAGATGTGTACCACTTCCTATCGGATATAAATTAGCAGTATGCCCAATATGTGGAGGTATACATTTAACAGGAACATTATTAAATGAAAGTGCAGATGAGCAAGATCCAGATATAATGTGTAAAGATTGCGGTAATATAATTAGTGAAGCCATAGTTTAGAAAGCGAGGAAATAATATGAATGAAGAACTAAAAGAAAAAATAAAAAATTTTGCCAAAGCAGATTACCCAAGAGTTGGAGAGCATATATCATTAATAGAGTGTTTAAAAACAATTACAAATGACCCTAGCTTTAAGTTAGAAGATGAATCAATAAGTGTATTAATTAATAATAGAGAATTTGAACTTTTGGATGTATATTGTCCTGATTTAAAAGAACCAAATTCATGTTTATGGTACGAATCAGCAAAGATATGTTTAAAAAAGGGAAACTGTGTTATTAAATATTTTTTTGAAGACACATCCGATAAAATAAGTTATGCAATCATTTATGAAGAAAATGAAAATGGTTATATTGAAATACAAGGCAAAAAATATAAGACAATTAGTATTTTAGATAAAGAGAATGCTAAAGATACAGCTAAAGCTAAAGATGCAGCTAAAGCTAAAGATGCAGTCTCACTAGACGATTAGCATAATTTGACCACTTTTTTGACCACAACCGAAACAAAAAACAATGGAAATAACGGGATTTGACCGCTGGTTCTCATAACTCTAAGGTCGTAAGTTCGAGTCTTACCTCCGCAACCAAAAGTTTTATTAGAGTCGCAAGAGATTGTAGGCTCTTTATTTTTACTCATTTTAAGTTACATAAAATGAATTTGGCACCATTTGGGCACAAATCTATATAAAAAGGTTTTTGGTAAACCTTGAATTTTCGATATTTATAAATATATTTGATTAAATTCTATTTGAAACAAAATAAAAAAGTTTCTGCTTAAATTATAAAATATTAAATTGTGAAATTAATTAAAAGTATTTAAGCAGAAACTATCATGTCTTGATTTACTTCTTTATTATTATAATTTTTCATAGAATTTTTTTCCTTTCAATTTTTTGTATAAATTTATGTGATAAGCCTCTAATTGGCTTTAAAATATTTTTTTGTATCTTCTCTATAAAGAAGATTATCAAGTTTTTCTGATGCCTCTCTGTCCATTCTCGCAAATGCATGGGCATAGATATTTAATGTTGTAGATGTTTGAGCATGTCCTAATCTATTACTAACAGTTCTAACATCTAATCCTTGTGCAATAAGCAAAGTTGCATGTGTATGGCGTAAACCATGAAATGTAATATGTGGCAAGTTTTTATCTTCTAGGAACTGCCTAAACCATTTTGTAATTGTATCTGGATGCATAGGAGAGCCATCCCATTGTACAAATAAACGATTAGTATTAATCCATTTGTCTCCTAATTTTAATCTTTTTTCTGATTGTTTTCTTTTGTATTCTTTTAATAATTTAGTAATTGAATCAGGAATACTAATAACCCTGTTTGATGTTTCTGTTTTGGGATCTTTTGTATAAATTCCAATAGAAGAGACATATTGACTAGCTTGTCTTACTGTAATTGAAGAATTTTTTAAATCTACATCTTGCCATTCTAATCCTAAAACTTCTCCACGTCTTAATCCTGTGAAAATTGTTAAAAGAATAATGACTCGAAACTTTAATTCTTCACCTTCCAATGCCTTAATTAATGCAATTGTTTGTACATCATCATAGAAATTAATACTTGGCTTTTTAGCTTTAGGTGGTCTTACCCTTGATGCAGGATTATATGGAATCATTTGCCAATATACTGCTTGTTGTAACATTGAATGTAACAATCTATGATGTTCTAATACAGTTTTGGGAGATAATTTATGTTCAACATTTTTTCTAGTATATGTTGCTTCACTTAACTCCTGATATAAAAACATTAATTGCATTGGTTGAATTTTGTCTAAATACATGTTGCCGAGATAGGGGAGAATTCTTGCTCTTAACATACTTTTATATCTTTCATAAGTCTTAGGAGATAAATTTGAAATAGCATAATTGTTAATCCAAAAATCAGCATAATCTCTAAAACGCATCTTTTTTGCAGATAAGGCTTGTCCATTTTCTATTTCTTTTATAAATAATGCTAATTCTTTTCTAGCTTCATTTTTGTTTTTAGCTTGAACAGTCTTTTTATAGATAATTCTTTTGCCTTCTCCTGTGTAGCCACCAGAAACTCTTAATCTATATGAATTCTCTCCACGTTTTTCAATATTTCCTACCACACCTTCATCACCTCCTTTCATGTGGTAGGGAATAGCTATGAATTAAATATATTTAAATACTTCTTTTGGATACAGTATTTTGTTCTTATTTTTAAATTCATCAATCTCAATCCATTTTGCAATAGTTTCACCATGATCATCTATTACCTTATATTCTTCTTGATAATTTTCACCAGATATTTCGATTGAGTAAAATAAAATCAATTCATGAGCTTTTTTTCCTTGATATGTAAAGATATTTTCTGATATTCCTAAAAAATTTTTAACTGTAATATCAACATTGATTTCTTCTAAAAACTCACGTTTTAAAGCTTCTTCACTTTTTTCTAGAAATTCAATACCTCCACCTAAACATCTGTAAAAAGTTTCATTTCTTACTTTATCAAAACCTTCTGAAACTAATAGCTTATTGTTTTTAATAGCAAGACCTAAAGCAATTGGTCTTATTTCTTTAAATTTGTCCACAAAAATTAAACCTCTCTTTCTCCTAAATCTTCTGAAAATCTTAATAAATATCCATCAGGATCTTGTACTAAAAATTCTTTATTACCTAATAATTTATTATCTTGTCTATACCAATTTTCTTCAATATCAAATGTTATTTCATAATTTGCATTTTTTAAATTGCTATATATTTGTCTTATATTATCCACCTCTAACTGAAAGTTTATTCCATTACCAAAAGGATAGGTAATAGGGGCAATATTCCATTTATCAGTAATATAAAATTCTTGTAGCATAAATTGAATTTCACCTAAACTTATAAATGCAAATTTGTTTTCTGGTCTATCATATTCAAGTTTAAATCCAGCAGTTTTATAAAATTTTAAACTATTTTCTAAATTAGTAACAGATAATTCAGGTATGTTTTTATTAAATTCTAAGTAATTTGGACTTCTAATTATTTCACTAGTATAAAATTTTTCTTGAAAATCTGTCAGTAATTTTATTTCGCTATTAGTAAAAGATTTACTTTCTGGAGCTATAATTAATTTATCATCATCATCATCAACTCTATGAATCACTGCAATACATTTTCCTTTATACTCTTTCAATGGTTTATATTCTCCTAATACATAACAATCTAACTCTTCACCATCTCCACTTATTGTATTTGGGACATATCCATAATTAACTAAATAAATATGATCTGGATAATCTGGATGACTACTTCCTATAGGTCTATCAATTTTTACTTCTACAATTTTATCTAAATATTCTAAACTATTCATAGAATTATCCTCCTATAATCTTTCTGCAATTTTAAATCCTAAATCTAATATATTTCTTTCCATAAGTTCTTTTGAGCTATCATCAATTTTTCTTCTATCCCATTCAGTTCCATCTAATGTATCATCACCATATAAGAATTGATATATTGGAATATTTCTAAATTGGCTAACAGCCATTATTGAAGCGCATTCCATTTCAACGACAATACAACCATCTTCTTTTCTTTTTTTCATGTTTCCTGCAGTTTCTCTATAAATAGCATCAGTTGTCCATGTTTTACCTTTTACATATGGAATATTTAATTCATCAAAAATTGAACAAAGTTTATTTGCAGTTTTTACTTCAATATAATCACTAGGTTCAACATAATGATAGCTAGTACCTTCATCTCTATAAGCAGCAGTAGGAATTATAAAATGTCCCTTTAAAATATCTTTATCTAAAGTACCACAAGTTCCATATATTAATATTTTTTTAGCGCCCATAGCAATTAATTCTTCAGCTGTTCCAGCAGTACCAGCACCACCTATAGTAGTTCTTGTTATTGCAAATTCTTTCCCATGAAAATTTAATTTGTAAATAGGAATAAATAAACCAGCATTAACATGACCTATAATTTTCATTCCATATTCTTCTTGTAAATAGTCGAAAAATCTTTCTTTAAAAATTAAAATAGCAACTTCTGGAAAATTTTCTATTTCATCTACCAAATTTTTAGGGCTTAGAATTTCTTTTGTTTTATTATCAAATGTATTAATTATACTCATATAAAAGCTCCTTTCAAACTTATTTTTTACATTTATGCTTACTATCAGGCAAATAAAATTTATTGCACTCAAAACAGTAATTTGGAATATTACCATTTTTTATATCCAAAAACAATTCATAATACATCAAAGAAAGTAAAGATTTATAAGAAATACTTTCTACAATTTCACCTGAATCAGTTCTTACAAAACGTTTTCTAATTCCACCAGTTCTATAAGAAATTTGCTCTAAAGTTTTTTCTAACAATCTATTATCACAAGATAAGTTATAAACCAAACGGTGCATTTCTGATAAATAATCTATATAACAAGATATAGGTTCAAAATACCCTGTTATTTTATATTCTTCTAATATTGAATTAAAACTATCTTTTCCAGGAAAATCAACTGTTTTAAAGTTTAGGTCAAATTGAAATAAAGAAGGGTTATAATAATCTGTGTCAAATATTCCTAATTCAAATGGTTTAAAGATTGGAAAAGAAACATTAAACTTTTCATTTGTAGATTCATAAACTTCTCCAAAGAAACCATATTTGCATGCGAAACTATAAATAGTTTTATAAAAAGTTTCTCTATCTGTTGCATAAGAATTAATATTTAAAAACTCTAAATATATTCTTGAATTTTTTTCTTTTTCATCCAATGGATTAAAGAATATAATTTTAGAATCTTTATTAGGACCATAAACTTCTTTACCAGTAAAAGAAGAATATTTTATGGGATTTTTTATTTTTAACCATAATGGTTTTTGATTAGGTAATATATCAATATAATCTTCTAAAGTTTTAAAACTATATTCACTAACTAAAGAATTGTTTTTTCCAGTTAAATATCCAACAGGTACATTAAAAAAGTTAGATAATTTATTTAAAACTTCAAATCCTGGTGTGGAATTATTTGATTCATAATTTGCGATTATTGATCTTTTTTCTCCAATAGCATCTGCTAATGCTTGTTGTGTAATACCTTTATTTTTTCTTAACTGCTTTAATTTTTCACTAAAATTTATATTCATCATAAACACTCCAATATATTTTTATGAGAACATTATAAAACAATAATTTACATTTGTAAATAATTAAAACAAAAATACTTTAAAAATGTATTAACAAAAAACAAAAATATAAATAGAATGTTTTAAAACAAAACAGTAATGTTTTTGTTTTAAACAAATTAGATAGGAGGTGATTAGGCATGGATAATGAAAAATTAAATTCAAATACAAAAGAAAAAAGAGTTTTAGATTCAGTAGAAGCAGCACAATATTTGGGTATTTCATATTGGTTAATTCGTAAATTAGTTAGAGAAAAGAAAATACCATATTACAAAATTGAATCTAAAACACTATTTACAAAAGAAATTCTAGACAAATACATTCAAGATAGTCTAGAAGAACCAAAGAAAAAAGTAAAATATAGTTTTGATAATTTTTAAAATTAAAAATATTTTACTAAAAAGGTGGTGATTACTGATGAAAGGGGGAAAGAGATATTGGTTTAAGTTGTACAATAATTTTTTTGACAACGAAAAAATCAAGCAAATCAAAAGAAAAAAAGATGGAGATAGGCTTATTGTAATTTTTATAAATTGTTTAGTAATAGCAGCAAATTGTGAATCTGGAGGATATTTAAAAATAAGTGAAAATAAGTTTTTTACCATAGAAACATTAGCACATCATATGGGTAGAAATCAGAAAAGTATCAAGAATGCATTAGATATTTTCCAGGAATATAGCATGATAATACAAGATGAATATGGCTATAAAATTAAAAATTGGAATAAGTATCAAAACTTACAGGAGAAAGGGATAAAGGATAAAAAAGAATCCACGAAATTAGGAAAAAATGTGTATACAGAAAGAGAAAAAGAATTAAAAAAAGAAATAGAAACAGAAGGAGGTGAATTTTATGCAGAACAGAGTTATGGAAAAATCAAAGATTTTATATAGTATAGAAGAAATCTTGAAAAATGGTTATCCAATAAAAACAAATATACCTGAAGATACCAGATGTAAATATTGTAATAAAGTTTTAAAACCAAGAGGAATATTAAATCCAATAAATAAAACAATAAATGTATTTATAGAAAATGAAAAATGTAATTGTAAACAAGCAATAGAAGAAAGAGAAAAGGCAAAAGAAAAGTTACAAGAAGAATTGATGAAACAATATGAGAATTATAGAAAAGAAGAATACAACAAAAAAATAAAACAATATTATGGAACAGATTTTATAACAGCACAATTTAAACAAAAAACTTTAGAGAATTTTATTACAAATGAACAAAATTCAAGAACGAAATTAGCAGCAGAGAAATTTATATCAGATTTCAAAAACTTCAAGAATGGTATTATATTTGAAGGAAAAAGTGGAACAGGAAAAACACACATTTCAATGGCGATATGTAATGAATTATTAAAAGAAAATACGCCAATAATATTTGGAACATTAACAGAATTAGTAGATAAGTATGCTAAATTTTATACAAATCATACAGAAAGTGATCTAACAAAATTATATACAAAAGTAGATTTATTAGTTATAGATAATTTGGGACTTGAACCAATGAATGATTGGTTGTTATCTAAATTATTTACAATTATAAATGAAAGAATATTAAATGAATTGCCATATATTAATACAACAAATTATGACAGAGATAAGTTAAAACAAAGATTAAGCATACCAAACAAAGTATGTGAAACAACAAATTCTATAATATCAAGATTATATTTAAATATATATTCTGAGAGTATAGAAAAAGTTGTGTAAATAAATCCTTCCGTGATAAAATATAAAATATCAAGGAGGGATTTTTCTATGGGTAAAAAAGTAGAAAAAGAAAAAAATGAAATAGTAGAGGAATTTTTTAGAAGGAATGATCCAAAAAATATTAAATCTATGAATGATATGTACACAGCCTGGAAAGATTTCTTTGCCCCTGCCTTTCAACAATTGTTGGATGCTGAAATGGAAGCAAAAATTGGTTATTCCAAAAACGAAAGAACAAATAATAATAATTATTGAAATGAATATTATCCAGAAAGAACTGTAGCAACAGAAATGGGAAATATTCCAGTAAAAGTTCCTAGAGATAAAAACGGAGAAATTGATTCCGATTTAGTGCCTAAATATTCAAGAACAGCAAATGGCTTTGATGAAAAAGTAATATCTATGTATGCATTAGGAATGTCTGATAATGACATTCAAGAACAAATAAAGGAGATATTTGGCTGTAATCTTTCACCAGATATGATAAGTGATATAACAGATAAAATTATACCTGAAGTACAAGAATGGCAAAAAAGGAAATTAGAAAGCGTATACCCTAAGACGGAATATCAAAGATGTATAGTGCATCAAATAAGGAACTCTTTAAAGTATGTACCATATACAGAAAGAAAAGAACTTGCTAATGATTTAAAAACAGTTTACAAAGCAAGTACAGAGGAATTAGGGTATACTAACTTATTAGAGTTGGAAGAAAAATGGAAACATAAATATCCTGGTGCGATTCAAAATTGGATAGATAACTGGGATGTACTTTCAGTATTCTTTAAATTTTCTGCTGAAATAAGAAAAATAATGTATACAACAAATGCGATAGAGAGCTTAAACAGTACCTATAAACGAATAAATCGAAACAGAAATGTATTTCCAACAGACATGTCTTTATTAAAATGTTATATCTATCAACATTAAAAGCAGAGAAAAAATGGTCAAGAATGGTTGATAAATGGGATTTATGCTTATCTCAATTTAGAATTATGTATGAAGGCAGAATATAAAATAAAGCCTAAAAATAATAGGCTTAAGAAGGATTTTTTGAATCTATTTTAGTATTTTTTCTTTTTACAGATACTTTTTTATGTAGGTTTTTGGAATCGGGTACAACCCTTGTAACAGTAACAATAAACTCCCCATTTGCCATAGCTAAAGCCTCTATACGTACAGGATAATCTTTAAATTCAAAACCAATTTCTTCTTCTGCTTCTTATAGAATATCCCAAAATAAATCTTGTTTTTCTAAAGTGTTAGACATAAAAGAATGAAAATCAATATTTTTATCTTTTAAATCTTGAGAAGTTAGGGTAATTTTAATTTTATTTTCACTAAGTTTTTCGAACTTCATTATACAGCCTCCAAACATCACTACTGCATATAATATTATAAATCCATATAATTGTGACAATTTTTACTATAACACAAAACAATCTAAAAAGGAATAGTAAATACAAAAAATATTGGTAAATGCAAATTTGACATTTGCATTTACTAAATTTGCCGTAACTATATGATACATCATTAATAATTATTAAAATAATTATAGCACATATATAAATAAAATTAAATGATAAAAAAATGGAAAAAAAGTAACGCTACATTTCTATTAAAAATTTTTTTAATAGAAATGTTAAAAAGTAAGGATATATTCCGGCAAATTTGAGTATATAGCTTATCACAAAATTCCCAATAAAATTAAACAAAAAATCACATTTTTCAAATATATAACTCATATTAATTCCTGGAGTTATTACATAAAAAATGTGATTTTTTATATAGCTTCTTGAAAATCACGACATATTTGCCTTGTTAAAATAAATAATTTATAGAAAGAAATAACATGATATGAATTATGAAGAACCATATTTGCGTAGGGATAGGAGTTAAAAAACATAAATGTGTAACATTGCTGAAATAAAAATGTAAATAAAAAAAAATAAATGTCTAAAAATGAAATGTTGCATAAAGTTTCCGTAAAGGATTAGTTTAAATGAGCCTCAAAAAGCAAAGTTGACAAATTTTTTTTAACAAAGGTAAAATGAAGTAAAAAAAATGGGAGAAATGTGATATGTGTAAAAGAAATAAAGTATGTATATACATGTTTATAGTAGTAATGGTGCTACAAATTATAATACCAGCACTAAGCGTTATTTTAGAGACAAGTTATACATTAACATCAGAAGCAGCAGACAATATTCTTGAGACTTGGGATAATATTGGGGCCGAAGGAAGTAAAATAACTGCAAAGTTATATAATACAAAAACATTGTATATTAACGGAACAGGAAAGATAAAAGATAACATAAACTGGTATAAGAATAACCTACATTACGAACTTTTATTTAAAAATATAATAATAAATAAAGGTATAGATGATATTGGAAAAAAAGCCTTTAATGGTTGCTTGAACTTGAAGAGTGTGCAAGCAAGTTATGTGGAAAATATAGGAGAATCAGCATTTGAGCGGATGTACAAAGCTAGAAACAATTACTATGAATAATGTACAGAATATTCATAAAAAATCATTCTATAATTGCAGTAATCTAACTGTATCAATACCTCATACGATAGCTAAAATAGGAGAAGAAGCTTTTTATAAAGTTTCTAAGGTAAAAGGCGATATAGACATGCCCAATTGTGGCGCAATGCTTATTTTGGGTAATAATTTAACAGAAGTAGGGGAGCACGCTTTTGAAAAGGTAAAGAGTATGCAGGGAAATGGAGTAGTGCTAACATCTGGAAATAATACGAAGGATATCTACAAAAATATAGAGAATACGTTTCCAAAAGGCATTGGATTATATATAGGCAACGAGGCATACAAACAGATATCTTTTAACAATTACTTTAAATACAGGATACAATCGATTAGTTTAACTGAGCCTGAACCGAAAGAAGAGCTTTATGTAAATGAACCACTGGATTTAGATGAGTACGGAGTGAAGGTTAAATTTACAAATGAAACGGAATTGGTAACTTATTTTAAGAAAGGTATTTTTGCTTGTAATTATAAAGATGAAACACGATTTTCGTCAACGGGGAAGAAAACTGTTGAAATTCAATTTGGAAAAATATTAAATGATGGAGAACCTTCTGTAACGCATAGTATAACTGTGAAAGATAACCCGATTAATATAAAGGAAATACTGATAAGAAATTTACCAGATAAAATTGAGTATATGGTTGGGGATTCTCTAAATACAAAAGGATTAGAAGTTGTTGGCATAGATACACATGGTACAGAAATTCTATTAGATAAGGATCAATATACATGCTCACCAACATCTTTGGGTACACCAGGAACCAAAACAATAACAGTCAAATATAAGCAAAATACTAAACTGAAAACAACATTCAAGATAACTGTTAAGCCACGATATACTGCGGAAATTACATCATATCCAAACAAGATGACGTATACGGTTAATGAAAAACTAGATCTAAATGGATTGGAAGTTAAAGTAACTTACCCCAAAACAAATCTTATTCCAGAAGTATTCACACTAGATGATATAAATACAGAGCCTAAAAATGATACAAAATTAACTAAAGCCGGAACTCAAACTATAAAGATGACATCGAAAGATGATAGAAAATTAGATTTAGGTTCGTTTAATGTTACTGTAACAAAAGAAACAAAAAAAGTAAAGAGCATTGAGGTTAAAAGTAATACGCCTAAAAGGAAAAGTTATATCGAAGGTGAGACGTTAGATATTAGCGGGCTAAAAGTCATAGTACATTATACTAATGGTGATACTGAAACAATAGATAAAGGATTTAACACAAATCCAAAGCATGGAGCTACTCTTAATAAAAATAATAAAAAAGTTAATGTTTCGTACGAAGGCAAAGAAACGTCCTACGGTATAACGGTTGAAGAAAAAGTAGTAACAAGAATACAACCACAATTGAAAGAGGGCTTTAGATTTGTATATACAGAAGGAGAAAAATTAGATTTAAAAAATTTGAACTTGAAAGTAATATATAATGAGCGCGACGATATAAATGATATAATAGAGGTTGTAGGTAACAGTAATATTACAACGAACCCAGCAAATGGAGATACTTTAGACAATGTAGGCGTAACAACAGTAAAAATCAATTATTTAAATAAGGAAACACAATTATTTTTATTTGTAAATGAAAAAGAACTACTTGCAATAGCAGCAGCAAATTTAGGAAATAATGAATATATAGAAGGAACAAATTTTAATGCGGAAGACCCTTTATTTCACGTGCAAGTAAAAAGAGGACCTACTTTATGGGAGGAATTACCTAAAGGAGCTTATACAGTGGTAGATGGAGATAATTTGAAATTGGGTCAAAAAACGGTAACTATTAGTTATGAAGAAAATGGCAAAACGGTAACAACTACAACTCCAGTAACTGTAACACCAAAACAATTAGAAAAAATAGAAGTAACAAGAGAACCAAATAAGACTGCATATATACAAGGGCAAAATTTTGATTCGACAGGAATGCAAGTAACAGCAACATATAATAGTGGTAAAACAGCAATAATTAATAACTACTCTGTACCAAATGGACAAAATCTAACAGCTGGGATGACTTCTGTTAAAATAGTATATACAGAAAATGGGGTAAGCAAAGAAGTAGAGCAACCAATAACAGTAACATTAAAGCAACCTATTAATATTAGAGTAAAAGAAAATGTAAAAAAAGTTTATATAGTAGGCGAAAAACTTGACAAAACAAATATGTGTGTAGAGATAGAATATGATGATGGCTCAATAGAGCAAGTAACAAATTATGAAGTCGATACAGAAACTTCATTAAGTAGAGCAGATAAAACTAGAACAATTACATACAAAGAAGGAGATACAACATTAGAAAAGGAAATAGATGTACCTGTATTGCCAGCCGAAATTCAGCAAATTAGTATAAAGCAATATCCAGATAATGTGGATTATGTTGTAGGTCAAAAATTCTTTTCAAATGGATTAATATTACTAGTAAAATATGCAGATGAAACAGAAGAAGAAATAACAGAAGACTTTACATTAGACTTGCCAGATGGAAGTGTATTAACAAAAGTAGAAACAAAAACAGTAAAAGTAAACTACATGGGACAAGAAGTAAAATTTAATATTAATATAAATGAAAATGATGATATACAAGCATTAACAATAGTGGATGGTTCTATTGAAACAAATTATGAAATTGGCGAAAAATTGGATTTAAGCGGACTAGTGCTAATATCAGAAGGTTCAAACAATGACATAAAAGTTATTTGGGGAAATTACGAATGTGAGCCAGCAGAAGGAACAGAATTAAATACCAAAGGACAACAAACAATAACTATTAAATATGCAGGTAAAAGAGCCGTTCTAAACATAAATGTTGGAGAACACCAAGTTGAAGAAATAGAAATAGAGAATTTACCAAAAACTAAATATGTAGTGGGACAAGCATTAGATTTAACTGGATTAAAATTAAAAGTTATGTATGATAATGGAACAGAAGAAATTGTAGAAACAGGATATACATCAAGTATAGAAAATGGAACAATATTTAACAATGTGGAAAATAAAACCATAGAAATAACATACGAAGAAAAAACAACAAGTTTTGATATTGATGTAGTAGAAAAACAAGTTGAAAAATTAAAAGGAATATCTGCACCTACAAAAACTAAGTATAAAGTTGGAGAGACATTAGACTTATCAGGAGTTAAATTTAAGGCAATATATAATGACGGAGAAGAAAAAGAAATAGAAACTGGATATACAAGCAGTATACCAAACGGTACAGTTTTAGACACAATAGGATATAACCCTATAATATTAGAATATGAAGGTAAAACAATAACTGCATTGGTATTTGTAGGAGAAATAGCTATAGAAAGTATAAGCATAAACACAGAGCCAGATAAGGTTGTCTACCAAGTAGGAGAGCAATTAGACCTAACAGGATTATCTATAAAAGCAAAATATGAAAACGGAGAAGAAGATATAATTAAAAGTGGCTTTGAAACTACACCAGAAGATGGAGAAGAACTAAACATAAAAGGACAAAAAGAAGTAACAGTAAAATTAGGTGAAAAAACGGCAAAATTTAATGTAGATGTACAAGGTAAAAAAGATGCACCAACATTGACAGAAATAAAAATAGCAAAGGCACCAGATAAAACAAAATATAAAGTCGGAGAAAACTTTGACAAAACAGGAATGGTGGTAAAAGCAACCTACAGTGATGGAAGCAGTAAGGAAGTAACAGATTATATATGTATGCCAGAAGAACAATTAGAGAAAGAAACAACAGAAATTACAATAATTTACACAGAAGATACAATAACTAAATATGCTAAACAAAAAATAGAAGTTGTAGAAGACGGTGGCGGAGACAATCAAGGTGGCAATAACAACAATGACAACAATAATAATGATAATGACAACACTGGAAATAACAATAATGGAAATAATGGTAATAACAATAACAATGGTAACAATGGCAATAATAACAATAATAATAACAACAGCAACAACGGTAATAACAATAATAGCAATAACAATAATAATAGCAACGACGGAAAAAATGAAGATAAAGCAGACGGAAAAATACCACAAACAGGTGAAAATAGCATTATACTAATTGCCGGAGCAATTTTAACTGTAATATCAGTTATTATATACATAAAAATTAAAAAATTTGAAATATAAATATATTCTAAAACACGGCATATGCTACAAAAAGCATATGCCGTTAAAAGTGCAATTTTTTTTCCTATACATATTGAAAAAAAGCATATTGCATATATAATACAGTAGAACTCTAAATAATATTTGTTAGTTAGTAAGTTTAATACCTTATATAAATTTCTACTATTGTAGATTAGTAATGTGCTTCATCTGCAAGTAATGTTTAGTACTTTTATTAGTACAGGCTATTTCTATTGTTAAGCACATGTATAATATAGAAAGGAAAATTAATTATGAATTTTTTAGAGTTAGCAAAAGAAAGATATTCGTGCAGAAGTTTTGCAGAAAAAGAAGTTGAAATGGAAAAGATAGAAAAAATACTAGAAGCAGCAAGATTAGCACCAACAGCAGTAAACTATCAGCATATCATATTAAATAAAATAATGATATAATATGAATAAAGGAGAAAACTATGGGGATAATATTGTATGTAATATTTCTAATATTTTGTATATTTGCAGGATTTAATGGGCTTCCAATAATGTTTATTTTTCCAGTTATTACAATAGTAATAATTGTAGTTATTGCTTTAAATAAAGATAGTTATAAAAATGTTGAAAAAACGAGCGATGAGGCAAAAGATGATGACATTCAAGATTTAATATTTTGGAATATGATTAACAAAAAGTAATGTGAAACTTTTGTGAATTTTAGCACTCTACTATTGACATTGCTAAAAATAGATATATAATATAATCGAAATTGATAAAGAAGATTTATCAAAAAGTACATATGTGCCACTCCCATCAAGTGTCAACACATAAATATAATTTTAAGGAGTTGATTTTTATGATGATGATACCAAGAAGACGTGATTTTGATCTATTAGATGACATGTTTGGAGGTGTATTTTTCAATGAGGGAGAAAGCAAATTAATGAAAACAGACATCAAAGAGAAAAAGGATGAGTATGTTATAGACATTGATTTGCCAGGTTATGAAAAAGAAGGTATAAAATTAAATATTCAAGACGGATATTTAACAGTACATGCAACAGTTAATAAAGAAGAAAAGGATGAAGAAAAAGGTAAATTTGTACGTAAAGAAAGATATTCAGGAGAATGTTCAAGAAGCTTTTATGTTGGTGAAAACGTAACAGAAAATGAAATTAAAGCTAAGTTTAAAAATGGAACACTTACAATAGAAATTCCTAAAAAAGAAGAAAAGAAAGAATTGCCTGAGAAAAAATATATTCCAATAGAATAATAAAAAACCTCATATTTAATATATGAGGCTTTTATTTTATATGATATAATGTAAAAAATATTAAAGGAGGGGAAATTGATGGATATTACAATTGATGTTGGTGGTTACAAATTAAATGTAAGAGCTGGTGTAGTTATAATGCACAATAATAAAATCTTATTACACAGAAATGTAAACTCAGATCATTATGCAATGATTGGCGGAAGAGTTGAAATCGGTGAAAATTCAGAGCACACAATAAAAAGAGAAGTACAAGAAGAACTAGGAAAAGAAATTGAAATAACAGGATATGTATCAACAGTAGAAAACTTTTTTGAAATGAAAGGTGCAAAATATCATGAAATAATGTTCATATACAAAGCAGAATTTGTAAAAGAGGAAGATAAAAAATTAGAAAGTACATTACAAAATATAGAGGGAAAAGATTATTTACAATATGAGTGGATTGACTTAGATAAAATAGATGAATATCCATTGAGACCAGATGTACTAAAAGAGGTATTAAAAGAAAGCAAATTTCCAGTACACAAAATAAATATTGATAAAAAGGAGCAATAACGTATGCCTGAATTGTGGGACATATATGATGAAAATAAAAATAAAACAGGAAGAACAGCAATAAGAGATGTAACTATATTGCAAAAGGGTGAATATCACATAGTTGTAACAGGAATTATACTAAATTCTAAAAATGAAATTTTGATTAGTAAAAGAGCAACGAATAAAAAGTTTGGTGGAATGTGGGAATGCAATGGGGGTTCAATATTAGCAGGTGAAACTAGCAAAGAAGGAATATTAAGAGAGTTAAAAGAAGAACTTGGAGTTATATTTAAACCAGAAGAAGCAATATTTTTAAAAGAAGTAAAACGAGAAAGAGTCCCTCAAAATTTTAAAGACTTATGGTTGTTTAAAAAAGATATCAATATAGAAGATTTGACATTTCTTGATGGAGAAGCAACAGCAGCTAAATGGGTTAGTATAGATGAATTTATTAAAATGTTTAATAATAATGAGATTGTTCCAACAGTTGATTTTGGAAGAGAAGAATACGAAGAAGCATTAAAAATAATATGAGTTATGTAAATTATGATTGAAAAAGATGAAGGTCTATTGGCCTCAGTTCAGCAAGAATGAGGTCGTTGATCTTAAGGCCCTTGAAACGGATGACAAGAAGATGGAGTATTCGTATAACAATAGTGTTATCGCTTTTGTTGACGAAAATGTTGACTTGTATGTGATTCCGGATATTGGGGTTCAGAAGACATTGGTCAGCGCTGGCTATAGTCGGAAGTTTTTCTACGTACCTTTCAGCAATTTGGATTACCCGGTTGAATACGAGGAAAAGTGGAAAAGCCTCTGGAGAGAAGAATAAAGAGTGATTCCATGGTAAAGGAGAGGGCATTGTCCTCTCCTTTATCAGTATTGTAAATAAAAAGTAACAATGATAGAAAAAAATATAATCATTGTTACTTTGATGAAAAAAATAGATTATATAAGCTATATAGAAAATAACTTTAGAAACGCACTAAAACATCTTGGTTGACATAAGTATACCACAAAATGTAAATAAGTGGTGTAAAACTTTGTCGAAAAAATAAAAAATTACTAAATTATGGAAAAAATACTTGTCAAGACGTAAATAATAACATATAATTTTAACATGATATTTTAATTCAAAAAAATTATTTCAAAAATTTTTGTTCTAAAGGAGAAATCAAAAGATGTTATCAATTACAAAAAGTATGGCCTTGCACGGACTAGAAGGCTTTTTAATTGACGTGCAAGTTGACATATCAAGTGGTATGCCATCATGGGATATTGTTGGACTTCCTGATGTGAGCGTAAAAGAAGCAAAAGAAAGAGTAAGAACAGCAATAAAAAATTCAGGCTATGAACTGTTTAGTAGAAAAATAGTTGTAAATTTAGCACCAGCAAATATAAAAAAAGAAGGATCAATATTTGACCTACCAATTGCTGTAGGAATTTTAAAAGGTTTAGAAGCTATAACACAAACTCAAAATGAAGATATTTTAATGATAGGAGAACTATCATTAAATGGTAGTTTAAACCCAATAAATGGAGCACTACCAATATGTATTGAAGCAAAAAAGCAAGGAATAAAGAAAATAATTTTACCAAAACAAAATGAAAAAGAAGCCTCCATAATTGATGGAATGGAAATACTGGGGGCAAATGATTTAGCAGAAGTGGTTCAATATTTAAATGGAAATATAAAAATAGAAAGCTTATCAACAAATTGGGAAGATTGTTTGAAATTAGGTAAAGAAAAAATATTGGATTTTGCAGATGTAAAAGGACAAGAAAGTGTAAAAAGAGCTGTTGAAATAGCAGCTGCGGGACGGACATAATTGTCTTTTAATTCGGTTCACCTGGATCACGGAAAAACAATGATAGCAAGAAGAATACCATCAATATTACCAGACCTAACTTTTGAAGAAGCACTAGAAATTACCAAAATTCATAGTATTGCAGGAATTTTAAAACAAGATACACCAATAATTACAACAAGACCATTTCGCTCACCACATCATACAATATCTGGGGTGTCATTAGTAGGTGGAGGGAGAATACCAAAACCAGGAGAAATAAGCTTAGCACATTATGGAGTGTTATTTTTAGATGAATTACCAGAATTTAATCAACATTCATTAGAAGTTTTAAGAGGACCTCTAGAAGATGGAATTGTAACAATAAGTAGAGTAAATGGAAGTTTTACATACCCATGTGAGTTCATGTTCGTATCATCAATGAATCCATGTCCATGCGGATTTTATGGTTCAGCAGACAAAGAATGTACATGCACACCACAAGCAATATCAAAATATATGGGCAAAATTAGTGGACCATTATTAGACAGAATTGACATACAAATAGAAGTAAGTCCTGTAAAATATGAAAAACTAGGAAATGACGAAATGCCAGAAAGTTCAGATACAATAAAGAAGAGAGTAAATGATGCAAGAAAAATTCAAATAGAAAGATATAAACAAGAAAATATTTATTCAAACTCTAGTCTAACGCCAAAACTAATTTCAAAATATTGCAAATTAGACAGTGAAGGGAAGGAAATATTACAAACAGCATTCGAGAAAATGGGACTAAGTGCAAGAGCATATGGCAGAATTTTAAAAGTAGCAAGAACAATTGCAGATTTAGACAGTTGTGAAAACATTCAAAAAATACACATCGCAGAAGCAATACAATACAGAAGTCTAGACAAAAAGTATTGGAAGAATTAGAGGAAAGAAATATGAAAATTTTATCTAAAACAAATAAATTCTATCCCAAACGTTTGTTAAACATCCACAACCCACCATCAAAACTTTATGTAGAAGGAAATTATGAATTATTAAACTCAAATTCAATAGCAATAGTAGGAACAAGAAAATGTACAGAATATGGCAAAAAATATTCTGCAAAATTTGCAAAAGAATTATCACAAAAAGGAATGTGTATTGTAAGTGGATTAGCAATTGGAATAGACACTGTAGCACATATAAATTCCATGGAAGAATTAGGCAAAACAATAGCAGTAATAGGAAGTGGATTTAAGCACATATATCCTGAGGAAAATGAGTGGTTATTCCACAAAATAATACAGAATTGTGGATGTGTTTTATCAGAATATCATCCAGATGAGGAAAAAGATATGGCAAATTTTCCGAAAAGAAATCGTATAATAAGTGGGCTAGCATTAGGCGTATTAATAGTTGAAGCGCCATATAGAGGTGGAAGTACAATTACAGCAAAACATGCAAGACTTCAGGGAAAAGAAGTGTTTTGTATACCAAATAGATTAGATGAGCCAGAAGGGTATAGTACAAACTGGCTAATACAAAATGGTGCTAATTTAGTAATGGAACCCAACGATATATTGCAACATTATGATTTGCAACCGGAAATTTCAATACCAAAAGAATATGAAGAAATATATAACTTAATAAACACGCAACCGATTTCAGCAAATGAAATATGCAAAATGACAGGTAAAAAAATATCTGAAATAATGCAAATGTTATTTATGCTTGAACTAGATGGATATATAAAATGTGTAGCAGGAAATAAATATATAAAAAAGGAATGATATTATGATAAATCAAAGGCAAGAATTAGGAAAAGAGGGAGAAGATTTTGCAGCAGATTATTTACAAAAACAGGGGTATGAAATTATAGACAGAAACTTTAAATGTAAACAAGGAGAAATAGACATTATAGCAAAAGACAAGAATGAATACGTATTTATTGAAGTAAAAACAAGGCAAAACTTTCACTATGGAATGCCATGCGAAGCAGTTGACGAAAGAAAACAAAAACACATCTGGAATGCAACAAGATATTACATATATTCACATAAGTTAGAAGACCAATATATAAGAATAGATGTAATAGAAATTTACAAAAGAAAAAATAGATTTTACTTGCATCATATTAAACAAATTAAATAATTTTCCATTAACCATTCCACCACAAACTGTATAAAATATATAAAACATAAAGTGAGGAGTGGTGTTTATGATTAAAACAATAGGAAATACACCTTTAATAAAAATAAAATATGAGTACGAAGGCAAAACAAATTATATATACACAAAACTGGAAAGCTATAATTTAACAGGAAGTATAAAAGATAGAGCAGCATATTACATAATAACAAAAGCAAAAGAAAGAGGAGAATTAAAAGATGGTATGCCAATAATAGAGGCGACAAGTGGAAATACTGGAATTTCTTTGTCTGCATTAGGCAAATATTATCATCATCAAGTATATATTTTTATGCCAGATTGGGCTAGTAAAGAACAAGTGCAAATTATGCAAAGCTATGGTGCAAAAGTTATAACATTTTCTAAACAACAGGGAGGTTTTAGAAAATGTATTCAAGAGTCAAGAATTTTAGCTAAGAAAGTAAATGGATTTTTAGCAAATCAATTTGCTAATATGGACAATGTTCTAGCACAATATGAAACAACAGGTCAGGAAATTTTAAATCAGGTTCCAGAAGACATCGTAGGTTTTGCTTCAGGAGTTGGCACAGGTGGAACTTTGATGGGAATAGGAAGAAAGTTAAGGAGAAGATATCCAGAAATAACTGTAACTGCAATTGAACCAGAATGTATGCCGTTGATTTCTAAAAACAGAATAATTAAACAACACAAGATAGAAGGAATAGGAGATGATTTTATTCCAGCCTTATTAGATAAAAACGAAATAGACAAAGTAATTTTAGTAAATGATGAAGACAGTATAAATATGTCAAGAAAATTGGCATCAGAACTAGGAATAGGAGTTGGAATTTCATCAGGTGCAAACTTTTTAGGAAGTGTATTACTTCAAAAAAATATAAAAGGACCAGTAGTAACAGTATTTGCAGATGATAATAAAAAATATCTAAGTACAGATTTAAGCAAACCAATAGATAATAACGAAAAATATATTTCAAACAAAATAAAGTTACTGCAATATGAAGTGATATGAGGTGAATAATATGAAAAAAATATTGAAATTATTATCTATTGTAATAATGCTAACAGTTGCAACAATATACACAATGCCAACAAAAGTGCTTGCATTTGGACCAGCAAGTAATGAAATATACAACGGAATTGATGTAAGTGGATATCAAGGAAATATTGATTTTGAAAAAGTAAAAAACGATGGAATAGAAATTGTATATATGAAATCTAGTGAAGGTACAAATTACATAGATTCAAAATTTGAACAAAACTATAAAAGGGCAAGAGATGCAGGATTAAAAATTGGATTTTACCATTATGTAACAGCAAGAAGTGTAAATCAAGCAGAAAAAGAAGCACAGTTTTTTGCTTCAGTAATATCAGGAAAAGTAGCAGATTGTAGACTTGCAATGGATTTTGAAAGCTTTGGGAATTTGAATAAAAAAGAGATAAATACAATAGGCTTGGCTTTTATGAAAAAGCTAGAAGAACTGACAAAAAAAGAAGTTGTACTATACAGTAATGCCTATACAGCAAGTCGTATTTGGGAAGGAGAAGTAACAAATTATCCTTTATGGATTGCGCAATATGAAGTATATGAACCTGAGAATAGTGGAACATGGAATAGCTGGGCAGGTTGGCAATACACAGACGTGGGTAGAGTAGCTGGAATTTCAAATCATGTTGATAGAGATAAGTTTACAAAGGAAATTTTTATGTCAGAAAGTACAGAAATTCCAGAAACAGAAAAGCCGAAACAAGATGATGAAGACAACAAAACAACTAAGAAAATAAAAATAAAATGGGGAGATACTTTATCTCAATTGGCAATAAAGTATAACACAACAGTAGCAGAACTTGTAAGATTAAATAATATTCAAAATCCAAATTTGATATATGCAGGAGAGACTCTGATAGTACCAGTAAAAGGAGAAACCACCAATAGTACAACAATATATATTGTTAAAAGTGGAGATACATTAAATAAAATAGCGCAAATGTTTAATACAACAGTAAGCCAAATTGCACAAGAAAACAACATACAAAATGTAAATTTAATTTATCCACGGTCAGAGATTAATAGTAAACGGTAATTGTAAACATGACTGCGGACATAGTTTATATACAGTAAAAAGAGGAGACACATTATGGTCAATTGCAAGGAGATACAACACGACCATAGCAAATATAGTAAGGCTAAACCGAATACAAAACGCAAACCTAATATATCCACGGTCAAATATTTAGAATTTAATTCACTAAATTATGTATACCTTCATAAGATGTATTATGATAAATTTGAATTAGGAGGTACTTATGAAGGAAGTATTGAAACTAAAGAATGTAAGCAAAAAGTACCAAGCGAAAAATGGTGAAGTAGAAGCTTTGTCTAATATTTCATTTAGTGTAAATGAGGGAGAATTTGTTAGCATAATTGGACCAAGTGGGTGTGGTAAATCTACATTACTTTCAATAATATCAGGTCTAGAACCTAAAACTTCTGGTGATATACAAATTGATGGTGGTCTTGGCTATATGCTGCAAAAGGATAGTCTTTTAGAATGGAGAAATATTTATGATAATATTACATTTGGCTTAGAAATAAGAAGAAAAAAGACAAAAGAAAATGAAGCTTATGTAATAGAATTACTTAAAAAATATGGTCTATATGAATTTAAAGACAAATACCCAAATCAGTTATCTGGAGGAATGAGGCAAAGGGCAGCGCTGATAAGAACTTTAGCTATTAAGCCTAAGATTTTATTATTAGACGAAGCATTTTCAGCGTTAGACTATCAAACTAGAATTATGGTTACAAATGATATTTTTCAAATATTAAAAAATGAAAATATTACAGCTATTATAGTGACACATGATATATCAGAGGCAATTAGTATGAGTGATAGAATAGTAGTGTTAACCAAAAGACCAGCAACAGTAAAAACCATTCATACTATTAATTTTGAAATGGAAAATAGAAATCCAATCAACTGCCGTGAAAGCCCTAAATTTAGTAAGTACTTTGATGCTATATGGAAGGAGCTTGATGTACATGTATGATAAAAATATGTCTGAGGACAGAAAAAAATACCTAAGAAAAATAAGAAAAAATAAAATATCTGTTATTTTAACTCAATTACTTATCCTGATTATATTCATAATAGGGTGGGAATTACTTGCTAATAAAGGAATAATAGATAGTTTTATTACAAGTCAACCTTCAAGAATATTAAATACCTTTTTAAATTTATCAGCTAATGGACTGCTAACACACTTAGGAGTAACACTTACAGAAACACTAATAGGGTTTGTTTCAGGAGTTATACTAGGTGTATTTATAGCAATTCTGCTATGGTGGTCTCCATTTTTTTCGAAGGTATCAGAACCATATTTAGTTGTATTAAACAGTTTGCCCAAAGTAGCTTTGCGGACCAGTTATAATCATCTGGGTAGGTGCAGGAATGGGAGCAATTATAACAATGGGTCTTGCCATTTCACTAATTGTAACTATATTAGAAATTCTAAATGGATTTTTAAATACAGACAAAGAACTAATAAAAATGGCACAAACATTTAATGCAAGTAAATTTCAAATATTAACAAAAATAGTAATACCTGCAAACATATCTACATTTTTCAACTCATTAAAGGTAAATATAGGACTATCTTTGGTAGGCGTGATAACAGGAGAATTCTTGGTATCAAAAGCAGGCTTAGGGTACCTAATTGTATATGGTGGTCAGGTATTTCAACTAGACTTAGTAATGACAGGGGTAATTATTCTTGCAATAGTTGCTGCAATTATTTATGAGGCAATAGTACTTTCAGAAAAAATTGTTATGAAAAAAATGTCTAAAAGAACTTAGAAATAACAGATAAAAATGTTACTTATAGGAGAAAAGTATTATAAGTAACAAGAAAAGTTAAATAACATGCCAAAATACTTAAAATCTCCTTTGGCATGAATAGATTAGAAAGGAATGAAAAACTTGAAAAAGTATTTGATTATTGTATTAGTTATTATAATAGTAGCAGCAGGAATAGCTACTTATATATTACTTAATAGAAATACAGAAACAGCGGAATTACAAAAAATTCGTGTAAACGAAGTAACACGTTCTGTATTTTATGCTCCACAATATGTGGCAATCTCAAAAGGTTATTTTGCAGAGGAAGGTTTAGAAATAGAATTAACAACAGGTCAAGGAGCTGATAAAGTAATGACCGCAGTTTTAGCAAACCAAAGTGACATAGGCTTTGCAGGACCAGAAGCTTCAATATATGTATATAATGAAGGAAAAGAAGATTATACACAAGTATTTGCACAAATGACTCAAAAAGACGGCTCATTTTTAGTTAGCAAAGAAAAAACAGATAATTTTAGTTGGCAAGATTTAAAAGGAAAAACTGTTATTCCTGGTAGAAAAGGTGGAGTACCATACATGACTTTTGAATATGTGCTTAAACAAAATGGTCTAGATCCTAAAAAAGATTTAGTATTAGATGATAGCATTAAATTCGACTTAATGGCAGGAGCTTTTGCAGGTGGAAATGCTGAATATGTAACATTATTTGAACCAACTGCTTCAGCAACAGAGAAAGCAGGTAAAGGATATATTGTTGCATCTGTTGGAGAAGCATCAGGAGAAATTCCATATACAGCATATTTTGCTAAGAAAAGTTATATTGAAAAAAATCCTAATATAATTCAAGGATTTACAAATGCAATATACAAAGGAGAACAATGGGTAAAATCACATAGTGCTAAAGAGATAGCAGAAGCAATAGTAGACTTTTTCCCAGATACTGATTTAAGTATGTTAGAAGCAGCTTTACAAAGTTATATAGATATTGATGCTTGGAGAGATAATCCAGTATTAAAGCAAGAATCATTTGCATTACTTCAAAAGGTTATGAAGGAAGCGGGAGAACTTGAAAAAGAAGCTGACTACGGAAAAGTAATTAACAACAGCTTTGCAGAAAAAGCTATCCAAAAATTAGGTAAATAAATTTAAGGCGGAGATTAAAAACTCCGTCTTTTATTGTGTGCATTTTATAATTTATGATATAATACACATGTAGGAAAAAATTGTGGATATTGAGATGGAGAATTTATGATTGATGATAAATATTTTGAAAATGATTTATATTGGAAAGAACATATAAATAGACAGTTAAGTATAGATATGTGGATAGATGAATATAAAAACTATTTTAATAATAAAGGTATTTGCTTAGAATTGGGATGTGGTATAGGACAATATTCTAAAAGATTAATTGAATATGGATATAAAGTTATATCAACAGATATTTCAGATATTGCATTAAATGAAGTAAAAAAATTCAACCCAAATGTTGAAAAAGTAGATATGAGTATGCCGTTAAAGTATGACAATAACAGTTTTGACTTGGTTTTTTCAAGCTTGGCAATACACTATTTTTCTGAGGAAAAAACAGCCCAATTGATGAGTGAAATACATAGAGTTTTAAAAAATGGTGGATTATTTGTTGGAAGTGTAAATGGATTAGAGGGGTATGATGTTATAAAGGATACTGCTATAAGGCTGGAAGAAAATTTTTATTTTAATAAAGGCAAATATATACATTTATTTGACGACAAAGAATTAAACAAATATTTTAAGGATTATCAAATTTTAAAAATTGAAAAAAGAGAAGTTGAAAGATTTGGACACAAGAAAAATTACTGGATATTTATAGTAAAAAAAGATTAAAAATAGTAAAAATGTGATATGTTAAATTTATTTTAATTACAGATCCATTAAAACAAAGCGATGAAAAAGAAAATAATTAGTCTTGAAAAAAACTAAATTTAATGATAAATATAGTAATATAAATAAAAATGAAAGGAGAAACAAATATGGAATATCTTGAAAAAATATTTAAAAGAACAGGATGGACATCTTTGTTAACATCACTAATATTTGCAATACTTGGAATACTTTTAATTGTTAACCCGGAAGGAAGTACAAAAGCAGTATCACTAATTGTAGGAATATTATTTATAGTAGTAGGACTATATAAACTAGTGGATTATTGCACAACAAGAGGAAAATACAGTTTTTATAACTATGACATAGCTTATGGAATAATAGCAATTATTATTGGAATAATAGCTATAGTTTACAAAAGTCAAATTGAAACAATATTTAGAGTTTTAATAGGAATATGGATAGTTTATACGGGAATAATAAGATTAAGTCTATCACTTAAATTAAAATTAGTACAATCACCAGTTTGGATATATAGTTTACTAATTTCTATTATAATGATTATATGTGGAATATATACAATCTTTGTATCAAATGTAATTGTTGTAACAATAGGAATTGTGATTCTAATTTATTCAGTATTAGATGTAATCGAAGATATAATTTTCTTAGCAAATATTAAAAAATTAGAAAAATAACTACAACAAAAAGACAATCACAAAAAATAAAACCGAAAAATAAAAATAAAATATGTGAAAATAACAAAAAACAAAAAACTCATTTTTAATAAAATGAGTTTTTTATTGCAAAAAAATAAAAATAAAAAAATATAAAAGTACTGAAAATAAAAGAAAAATATATAAAAACGCTTTTTAAAAAACATTTAAAATAAGAAAAAACAAAAAAATCATTTTTTAAAAGGTAGAAAAATAGAAAGAAAATATTTTTTGACATTTTTTTGAAAATAAATAAAGAAATTATATTGAAATATCAGGGAAATTATAATATTAATCTTAAAAAGATATTAATGAAAATGCTTGAAAATCAACATTTTTTATTAAAATGTAACAAAATTGTAATATATTTTAAACAAAACAGAAAAACCGTAAAATTTGAGATTTCACAAGTGACAAATTGACTGAAAAGCAAAAAACAAACTAAAAGGCAAACGGATGAAAGGTGCTATATATCAAGCGAAATCTTAAATGGTAACATAAACAATATGCGTTTGACATTATCTTTTTAGTGGGTTAATATAAAGGTACAAAAGAAAAAACTAATAGTTACATATTAAATTATATTTAATATGTAACTTAAGTAGAGAAGACACAACATATAGGGGGAAAGAAAAATGCAAGTAATCAAAAGGGACGGAAAAGTAGTAGACTTTGACCAATCAAAAATAAAAATAGCAATAGAAAAAGCAAATAAAGAGGTAAAGCCAAGAGAAAGAGCAACTAAAGAGGAAATAAATCAAATTATCAGCTATATAGAAGAACTAGATAAAAAGAGAATTCTAGTAGAAGATATACAAGATATTATAGAAGAACAATTAATGACTTTTGGAAAATACATTTTAGCTAAAAAATATATTACATATCGTTATACAAGAGAACTAGTAAGAAAATCAAATACAACAGATCAATCAATAAAAGAGCTAATTGATGGAGAAAGTGATTATTGGAATAATGAAAATTCAAACAAAAATGCTAGAGTTGTTACCACTCAAAGAGATTACTTAGCAGGAATTACAAGTACAGATATTACTAGAAGATTTTTATTACCAGAAGATGTAGTAAAAGCACATGATGAAGGAATTATTCACTTTCACGATGCAGATTATTTTGCCCAAAATGCACTAACAAATTGTGAATTAATAAACTTAGAAGACATGTTACAAAATGGAACAATAATGAATGGAGTTATGATTGAAAAACCACATAGATTTTTAACAGCCATGACAATTGCTACACAAATTATATTAGGTGTTACCTCATCTACTTATGGTGGAGCAACAGTATCTATAACACATTTAGCACCATTTGTAAGAAGTAGTTATGATAGATACTATAAAAAATATAAACAAAGAGGGTTAAGTGAGAAACAATGTAAAGAATATGCAGAACAAGACACTAAAAAGGAAATCTCTGATGGTGTTCAAACATTTAACTATCAAGTAAATTCAATGACAAATACAAATGGCCAAGCACCATTCTTATCAGTTTGCATGTACTTAGGCGAAACGGATGAATATAAACAAGAACTTGCAATGATAATTGAAGAATTCTTAAAACAAAGAATAGAAGGATTTAAAAACGAAAAAGGTGTGTATATTACACCAGCATTCCCTAAACTTCTTTATGTACTAGAAGAAGACAACATACACAAAGACAGTAAATATTGGTATTTAACTGAACTTGCTGCTAAGTGTACAGCAAAAAGATTAGTTCCAGACTATATTTCAGAAAAGAAAATGAAGGAATATAAAATAGACAAAAATGGAAATGGTAATTGCTATCCATGCATGGGATGTAGATCATTCTTAACACCTTATGTAGATCCAGAAACAAATAAACCAAAATACTATGGAAGATTTAACCAAGGTGTTGTAACTATCAATTTAGTTGATGTTGCTTTATCATCAAAACAAGATGAAGAAAAATTCTGGAAAATATTTGATGAAAGACTAGAATTATGTCACAAAGCATTACAAATAAGACATGAAAGATTGAGTAAAGTAACAAGTGATGTTGCTCCAATTTTATGGCAACATGGTGCTTTAGCAAGACTTAAAAAAGGTGAAAGTATTCACAAATTATTACATGATGGTTATTCAACAATTTCACTTGGATATGCAGGATTGTATGAATGTGTAAAATATATGACAGGTAACAGCCATACAGATAATGGAATAGGTGAAGAATTTGCTTTGAAAGTAATGCAAAAATTAAATGATAAATGTAAAGAATGGAAAGAAGCAGAGAAAATTGATTACAGTGTTTATGGCACACCAATCGAATCTACAACATATAAATTTGCAAAATGTTTGAGAAAAAGATTTGGAACAATTGAAGGAATTACAGACAGAAGCTATATTACAAATTCATACCACGTACCTGTATTTGAGGATATTGATGCATTCTCTAAATTAAAATTAGAAAGCAAATTCCAAAAATTAAGCCCAGGTGGAGCTATATCTTATGTAGAAACACCAAACTTACAAAACAACTTAGAAGTTGTACTACAAATAATTCATTTTATTTATGATAATATTATGTATGCAGAATTAAACACAAAATCAGACTATTGTCAAAAATGTGGATTTGATGGAGAAATTTTAATAGATGAGAATCTAGAGTGGTATTGCCCAAATTGTGGAAATAGAGACCACAATACATTAAATGTAGCAAGAAGAACATGTGGATATATTGGAAGCCAATTTTGGAACAAAGGAAGAACACAGGAGATAAAGGAGAGGGTTCTTCATATTGATAACAAAGACGACGAATAATTGAAAAATAATTACAATTGAAGAAACATTAGAAGGAAGGAATTGTTAACTATGAAATATAACAAAATCAGAAAAATGGATATAGCAGATGGACCAGGAGTAAGAGTATCTATATTTATGCAAGGATGTGCATTTAATTGTAAGAATTGCTTTAACCCAGAAACACATGACTTTAATGGCGGAAAAGAATTTACTGATGCAACAATTGACAGAATAATGGAACTTTGTAAAAATGAAAATGTAGAGGGGTTATCAATTTTAGGTGGCGAACCAATGCACCCAAACAATATAGAAGGAACTACAAAATTAGCAAAAGTATTTAAAGAGCAATATCCTGACAAAAATCTATGGGCATGGACTGGATTCAAATTTGATAGAGATTTGAAGGATAAAGAAGTGGTAAAATATTTAGATGTCTTAGTAGATGGACAATATGTAGATGAACTACATAATCCAACACTAGACTGGAGAGGTTCAGCAAACCAAAGAGTAATAGATGTACAAAAGAGTTTAAAGAATGGAGAAGTGACAGCATGGAAAGAAATTTCCTAACTGGCACTTTTGCCATTTTATATAACATAAAAAATAATATAAGGAGAGAAAAAAATGAAAGATATTAAAATATTTGCATGTCCAACAGCAGAAGAATTTACAAAAGAAATATGTGACACATTGAGTTTAAAAATGGGAAGAGTGGAATGCTACAAATTTGCTAATGATAATAATTTTGTACAATTTAAGGAAACTGTTAGAGAACAAGATATTTATTTAATACAAACAACAGAACCACCAGTTAATGAAAGAATTATGGAATTACTTATTATGATAGATGCAGCTAAAAGAGCATCAGCACATAGAATAAATGTAGTGCTACCATATTTCATATATTCAAGATCAGACAAAAAAGATCAACCAAGAGTTCCGGTAACAGCAAGATTATTTGCAGAACTTTTAGAGGCTGCTGGAGCAAGCAGAGTGATTACATGTGACTTACACAATCCTGCAATTCAAGCATATTTTAATATTCCATGTGATAAAATAACAGGTCAACACTTATTACAAAAATACTTTGATGACAAAGACATAGAAAATAAAGTTGTTGTTGCAACAGATGCAGGAAGTTCAAAAAAAGCATATAAATATTCTACATATTTTAAGTGTCCAATGACTTTAATAGATAAAAGAAGAGCTGGAAATGACGATAAGGCAGTTGCTGCTAATATTATAGGAGATGTAAAAGGTAAAACAGCACTAATATTTGATGATGAGGTAAGTACAGCAGGAACAATGGTTGAAGCAGCTAAAATATTAAAAGACCATGGAGCAAAAGAAATATATGCAGCATGTACACATGGAATTTTATGCGGACCTGCAATAGAAAGAATTCAAAACTCTCCGATAAAAGAATTAGTAACAACTAACACAGTACCACTAACAAAAGAAAAACAAATAGATAAAATTAAAGTACTATCAATTGCTCCATTATTTGCTGAAGCAATTAAAAGAGTAAATGAAGCACAACCTTTAGGCGACTTGTTTGATTTTGATAAGTAATTTTCTAGAAAATTGTATATAAATATTGACAAATTTACCCAATACAGTTATAATAATTAACGTATAAATAATAATTTTCAGTTAAAATCCCACACGTAAGAGTGTAACTACTGAAGGGAGGGGAACAAAAAATGTCAGAGGTTAAAGTTAATAACGGAAATATAGAAGATGCCTTAAAAAGGTTTAAAAGACAATGCGCTAGAAATGGAGTATTACAAGAAGTAAGAAAAAGAGAGCACTATGAAAAACCAAGTGTAAAAAGAAAGAAAAAATCAGAGGCAGCAAGAAAAAGAAAATTTTAAAAAATAAGAAATGGGTTGAAGGTTATTAAATTTTCAATCCATTTTTGTTTATAATTTATAAAAGGAGGAAAAGGTATGTTAAAAGAAAAATTGTTAGAAGATTTGAAAAATTCTATGAAAGAAAAAAATGTAATTAGAAAAAATGTTATACAAATGGTTAGAGCAGCTATTTTACAAGTTGAAAAAGACAAACAAATAGAAGTTACAGATGATCAAATAATTGAAATAATTGCAAAAGAAACCAAAAAAAGAAAAGATTCAATAGCTGATTATGAAAAAAGTGGAAGACAAGACTTATTAGATCAAATAAATGAGGAAATCACTATATTAGAAGAATACTTGCCAGAACAACTATCAGTTGAAGAAATAGAAGAAAGAGTAAAAGAAATAATTACTGAACTAGGTGCAACATCTATGAAAGAAATGGGTTTAGTAATGAAAACAGCAAAAGAAAAATTAGGTGCATCAGCAGATGGAAAAACAATAAATGAAGTTACTAAAAAACTATTACAATAATTTTGAAAATATGAAGAATTATTCTAATTAGTTTGACATATAATAAAAAATCTGGAAGTTAATTCTTCTGGATTTTTTATTTGTATGTAAAAACAATATATACTAACACACGTTAAATAACAAATGTGTACAATACCCTTGAATAATTTTCCAAGATTAGATTATAATATACATGAGTTTAAAAAGGAAAGAGGAAAAATAATGAATTATCAAAAAGAAGAAATAAAACAAGGTATAACTTTACATCAAATTTATACTGAAAACTATAAAACAAATTTAAGTGCAGTATTCTTGGCAACACCACTAAAAAAAGAAAATGTGACACTTGACGCTCTACTAACAGCAGTGCTAAGAAGAGGCACTAAAAATATTTCATCGCAAGACTTAATTAGTAAAAAATTAGAAATGCTATATGGAGCTAGTTTTGACTGTGGAGTTGAAAAAACAGGTGATAACCACATAATGAAATTTTATTTAGAAACTTTAAGTGAAGAGTTTTTACCATCTGCGGAAAATATACTAAAAGAAGCTATAGATATTTTAACAGATATAATATTCAATCCATTGATAGAAAATGGAAGATTTAAACAAGAATATGTTGAAGGAGAAAAGAAAAATTTAAAACAAATTATTGAAGCAAAAATAGATAATAAAGCTAAATATGCTTATGATAGGTGTATAGAGGAAATGTTCAAAAATAAACCTTATGGTCTGTATAAGTACGGATATATAGAAGAATTAGAAAAAATTACACCTGAAGAACTATATGACTATTATAAAAAATTAATAAATAACTGTAAAATAGATATATTTTATTCTGGAACTATAAATAAAGAACAAGTAAAACAAATTGTGGAACAAAATGAAAATATAAAAAAACTAAATGATAGAAAACCAGAATATGTAATAAATAATGAAACAACTGAACAAATTGAGAATAAAGAACCAAATATAATAAACGAAAGTATGCAAATTACACAAGGAAAACTTGTAATGGGACTAAATATAAATGAAATAGCTGAAGATAGTAGATTTATTGCATCTGTATATAATGCAATACTTGGAGGGGGAGCTAATTCGAAATTATTCCAAAATGTACGTGAAAAAGCAAGTTTAGCATACACAGCAGGTTCAAACTATAATAGAACTAAAAATTGTATATTTATTCGAGCTGGAATTGAAATACAAAATTATCAAAGGGCATTAGATACAATTAAACAACAGTTAGAAGATATGAAAAATGGCAATTTTACTGACAAAGATATTAAAGATAGCAAAGAATTAATATTAGCATCTATAGAAGGAATATCAGAAGAACAAGATACAGAAATAACATACTATTATGGACAAGAATTAGCTAATAGATTCGTAGAATTAAAAGAATATATGGAAAAGATAAAAGCTGTAAATAAAGAGCAGATTATTCAATTAGCACAAAATGTAGTTATAAATACAATATATTTTTTAAAAGATTAGAAAGGAATAAAAAAATGAAAATTGTAGAAAGCTTAAAGATTAAAGAAAAAGCTTATATTGAAAAGCTTGAAAACGGTATGAAAGTAATTATAATACCAAAGCAACATACAAAAAAGAAATATATAATATGGGGCACACATTTTGGCTCAATAGACAATCATTTTATAATGCCACAAACAGGAGAAGAAGTGTATATACCAGATGGAGTAGCACATTTTCTTGAACATAAAATGTTTGAACAACCAGATGGAACAAATAGTTTAGATACATTAATGGCACTTGGACTTGATGCAAATGCATACACAACAAATGACCATACAGCATATTTATTTGAATGTACAGATCATTTTGAAGAAGGACTAAACGAGCTTATGGACTATGTACAACATCCATATTTTACAGATGAAAATGTAGAAAAAGAAAAAGGAATAATAGGACAAGAAATAAAAATGTATGATGATGATCCTGGATGGCAATTGTATATGAATACTTTAGATTGTATGTATAAAGAAAATCCAATAAAAATAGATATAGCTGGAACAGTAGAATCAATTAGCAAAATAAATCCAGATGTATTATATAAATGTTACAATACTTTTTATCATCCATCAAATATGACAATGGTAGTATGTGGAGATTTTGAACCAGAAAAACTATTAGAAGAAATAAAAAAGCGTTTATTACCAAAAACAAATCAATCAGATATAAAAAGAATATATACTGAAAAAGAAAATAAAATAAATATGCCAGAAAAAACATCACAAATGGAAGTAAGTACACCTATATTTATGATGGGATACAAAGATATAGAAAATAATGAAAAAGATGTTGTAAAGAAACATATAGCTATTGAAATATTATTAAATATTATAATTGGAAAAAGCTCTGAGCTATATAAAGAATTATATGAGAACGGCTTATTACTAGCGCAACCAGATTTTGATTATGAATTTAGTAGTCAATATGCACATGTCTTGATATCTGGTGTGTCAAAAGAACCAAAAAAGATAATTGAAAAAATAGTTGAAAAAGTGGAATTACTAAAGCGAAACGGATTAGAAGATGAAGAATTTGAAAGGGCAAGAAGAAAATTGTACGGCGAATATGTTATAGAATATAATAATGTTGCTAATATTGGAAGAATGTTTTTAGCAGATACGATGAAAGAAGTTCAAAGTTTTGATTATATTGAAGAATTTGAAACAGTTACAAAAGAATATGCTCAGGATATTTTAAGAATTATATTTAAAAATGAAAATAAAGTTGTATCTATAATTGAACCAAATAAATAAAAAAGGTCTCTCTATATATTAGAGAGATTTTTTGTTACTAATAAAATAAAAATTTTAAATGTATAGAATTGTGGAAAAAAAGAGTAATTTAACAGATTAGTAAAAATAATGTAGAATATTGTAAAATGATGTAGAAAAATGCTGAACGAAAATACGCCAAAGTACCGAAAATAAACAAAAACTAATTGACTATTATGTAAAAATATGGTATTTTAAATATATACAAAAGAAAAAATAAAAAAAGGAGAGTGATTTTTATGTTAAATGATGAAATTTGTAAATTAAGAGAGAGATTAAATGATAGTATTATTAATGATGAGGATTATAATATTACATATCAAATTAGCGTGGAATTAGATGAATTAATTGCTAAGTATTATAGCATTGAAATTAAATCGCCAAAAAGAAATGCAAGAATAATGAGCCTAGCAAAGGGATAAATATTACCTTTATAAGTATATATAATAATAAATACAAGGGGTACTCTGTAAAAGAGAATCCCTTGTATTTATTGAGAAAATATTACAAAAACATTACATTTATATTACATTTTTATTAAAATAAAGAAAAATATGAAAAGATATGTTATATTAATACTTGAAAAAATAAAAAAAATAAGTTATAATGTAAAAAATACCTATTTGTAGGAGATTTTTGATGAAAAATAAAAAGGTTTTAAGTTTAGTAACAATAATATTATTAGTAGTTATGATTTTAATACCAACTTTTGTTATGGCAAGTGGCCCACTAGAAAATCTTGATGATTATAAACCAAGTGGCACGATCGGTACAAAAGTTGCTCAAAAAGCAGGTAATATATTAAATGTAATCACTGTAATTGGAATAGTTGTTGGAGTAATTACTTTAATAGTAATAGGTATAAAATATATGGTAGGAACTGTACAAGAAAAAGCAGAATACAAAAAAACAATGTTTAGTTACATAATAGGACTTGTACTTTTAATTTCAGTATGTAGCTTTGTACAAATTATTTATAGATTAACTAACCAAACAATTGAACAAGAAGGAACATCTGGCGCAGGCGGCGGAGGAGATAAAATAATTACACTAGGTGGATGGATAATGGAAACAAAATAATTAGTTATAATAAAAAAGGAATTGATTATGGTAAAAAAAATAATTTTAATTTTAGCAATTATAGTTTTATCTATGTGCTGTACTAGTTTAATTAGTGTTAAAGCATGTGATAATATAATTGATGGAGCAGATAACTTTGTAAACACTGGAAAAGGGTCTTCAAACGAAATAAATGACACTAAATTGAAAGAGGGTTCAGATTTATTATTTAACTCATTACTAACAATTGGTACTGTTGCTGCAGTTATTGTGGGAGCTGTACTTGGTATACAATTTATGGTTGGAAGTGTAGAACAAAAAGCTAAAATAAAAGATTCATTAATTCCTTATGTTGCAGGATGTATAGTAATATTTGGAGCATTCGGAATTTGGAAATTGGTTATAACATTATTAAATAATGCATGATTTTAAAATTGTTTCATTTTAAATGGAACATTTATAATAAATAAAATAAAATAAAAAGGAGGATATACTATGAAAAAATCAATGAAAATAGTAAGTATCTTATTAATAGTAGCAATGGCTTTAATTACATTAAGCACATCAGTTTATGCAGCAGATGGTATAATAGAGCAAATGAAACCAGACTATTCTGATAACAGTGGAATTGCCGGAGTAGCACAAAAAATTACAAACATCATTTCAACAGTTGGAATAGTTATAGCTGTAATTATATTATTAGTATTAGGTATTAAATATATGATTGGTAGTGCTTCTGAAAAAGCAGAGTACAAAAAGACTATGATACCATATCTAGTAGGAGCTGTATTGGTATTCGGAGCATCTGCTATTGCAAAGGTTGTAGTAAATATGGCTTCAACAATTACTACTACAGTCTAATATTACAAACATATTGCAACCATATTACAGTTATATTAAAAGTGCATTTTATATGCACTTTTTTTTTATTTTATATTTACATTTTTCGAGGTTTTTTGCTATAATATAAATTAAGTGAAAATATATATGTAAACGAAGGAGGAAACATAATGGGAACATATAATTTACCCAGAAATGTAAAAGGCGAAAACAGAATCTTATTTATATTTACGACTAAAAGCCTAATATATTCAGTTGTAGCAGCAGGAATAGGATTACTTTTCTATTTTATACTAAAAATGTTTAACTTAACTATGGTTGGAATTATAATTGTAGCATTATTTTCTTTAATTGGTTTTGGAATAGGAACATTAAAAGTACCAGAAATAGCAAAATTTGAATTTAGTAAAAAGACTGGTGGAGAAGCAGTAGATGATGTTATAAAAAGAGCAATACTTTTTAAAACAAAAGGCAAGAAGATATATGTATATAAGGAGGGCAAAAATGATGAATAGTATAAATATGATTACAATGATTTTGACCGTTATCTTAGGCATAATGGTAATGTTATTATTAGTCCTTGGAATTTTATATATAAAGTCAAAAGGAAAAAAGAAGGATGAAAAAAATGATGAAATAATAGCTGGTACAGGAAATAAAAAAGGCAAAGGAACAAAATCATATAGTACTGAATCAGTATTTGATTTTATGGAATTTGATAAAATCGAAGACAATATGATAATAACTCAAAATGGAATTAAATATATAATGGTTGTAGAATGCCAAGGTGTAAATTATGACCTTATGTCAGAAGTTGAAAAAAATTCAGTTGAAGAAGGATTTATTCAATTCTTAAATACATTAAGACATCCAGTTCAAATATATACACAAACAAGAACAATTAATCTAGAAAATAGTATACAAACATATCGCGCGAAAGTACAAGAAATAGAAGCTGAGTTAGAAAAAGAAAAAAGAAAATATCAACAAATGGTAAATTCAGACAACTATTCAGAAGATGAATTAAAGGCAGCTTTTTTTGAATTAACTAAAACAACAAACTTATATGAATATGGAAAAGATATTATTTATACAACAGAAAAGATGAGTTTAAATAAAAATGTATTAAATCAAAAATACTATGTAGTTATTCCATATTATGCTGATGAACTAGGAGAAAACAACTTTGACAAAAAAGAAATTACAAGTTTAGCGTTTTCAGAATTATATACAAGAGCACAATCAATTGTTAGAACATTAGGAGTATGTGGAGTAAATGGTAAAATACTAGATTCAAATGCGTTAGCTGACTTATTATATGTAGCATATAACCGCGATGATGCTGAGGTTTACGGGGTAGATAAAGCAATTCAAGCAGGTTACGATGAATTATACTCAACAGCACCAGATGTACTTGACAAAAAGATGAAAGCATTAAATGAGCAAATTGAAAAAGAAGCTTTTGATAAAGCAAATCAAAAAGTTATGGAAGCAAAATCAGACAAACAAAAAGCTTTAGAGAAAAAACAAGACTCTATGGAAGATTTAATTGATCAAATGGCTAAAATGATTATTGAACAAAATAAAAATATTGTTGGAAAAGAAATTGCACAAAATGCAATAGAAAAAGTAAATCAAGATAAAGCAAAAAGAAAAGGAAGACCAAAGAAACAAGAAGTAGAAGAAGGAGGTACAAAAAGAGGATGAGTAAAAAGAACAAAAAACAAGACGAATTTATACAAAGACAACAAAGCGATTATACAAAACCAGAAGAATTCAAAATATTAAAGAAAAAAACTATAAAAGAATTAATAGCACCATCTGGAATAGATTCAAGCAATATAGATCATTTAGAAATAATATCTAATGTTACAAGATATGCGAGAAGCTTTTTTGTATCAAGCTTACCAAGAATGTGTACTTTCCCAGAACTATTTAGAGATATGTACTTGTTTGGAGATATAAATACATCAATATATATAAATCCAATTCAAGAATCAAGGTCACAAAACGAATTAAACAGAGTTATAAACGAACTAGAAACAGAAAGAATAGTAGCAGCAGATAGAGGTAATATTAACAGAGAAAGTACATTAGGACAAAAAAGATTTGAGGCTGAACAATTAAGAGATGAAATTGCAGCAGGATATAACAAACTTTATGAAGCTTCAATTGTAGCAACATTATTTGCGTACAGTCTAGAAGATTTGGACAGATATACAAAATTATTAGCAACAGAAATGTCAAAATCTCTAGTAAATATAAAAAGTGCGTGGGCAATACAAGAAGATGCATTTAAATCAAATCTTCCATTAATGGACGATAAAATTAAAAAAGTTCACACATTTGACCGTAGATCAATGGGAACAGTATTCCCATTTACAACATCAGAGGTTGGACATCCTTCAGGAATTCCTTTAGGTATTAATAAACAAACTGGAGTACCAATTTTATTTGATAACTTCCATAGCTCACTTACAAACTATAACATGGTTATATTTGCTAAGTCTGGTGCTGGTAAGTCTGTTACAATGAAAACTTTAATATCTCGTTCAGCAGTATTAATGGGAATTCAAAGTTTAGCACTAGACGCTGAAGGCGAGTATAGCATAGTTGCAGAAAGCTTAGGAGGAATAAATGTTGTTCTTTCTCCAACATCTAAAACAATTATTAATATTTTTGATATTGAAACAGAGGTAATTAAAGACGAAATTACAGGTAGAGATAGATTAGTACTTAATGTTGAAAATAAAGTTGAAGACGTTACACAAGCTTTGCTTACAATGGCAAGAGGTAGTACAAGAAGTCAAGAAGTAAACGAGCTTACTAAACAAATTATTGCAGAGTCAGTTGCAGAAGAATATGCAGCACATGGAATCAATTCGGATCCAAACAGCTTATATGAAGCAGCAAATGGTGGATTAAGTGGCAATATGCTAGGAAAAGAAAGAAAGAAAATGCCAACAATTGGTTCGTGGTATAGAAGAATACAAAACAAGGCGTCAGAAAATACAAATCAAGACTATAATTTCCATTATAGTTATTTGCTAAAAGTTATGAAACAATACATAAGAGAATATGACGGACAAATGGCATACTTTGATGGACAATCTACATTTGATTTATTAGATGGTACATTATTTATTAACCTAGATATATCACAGTTGGAGGAAAGATTTGCAAGACCTTTGGCACAGCAAATTTTACTTGCTTGGATTTGGGAAAAATATGTTAAGAAAAACAGTGAAGATAGAAACAAAGCAGCAAAGAAAAGAGTTTTAGTTGATGAGGCTTGGATGCTTTTACCATACCCGGAGGCTGTTGATTTCTTAAATACAATGGCTAGACGTGCTAGAAAAAGAAACGTATCACTAGCAATTATTTCACAAAGATTCCAAGACTTTTATGAAAAACCAGAAGCACAAGCAGTATTAACATCATCAGATACAAAACTATTTTTAGCACAAGATAAATCAGAAATTCAATATTTAAAAGAAGTATTTAAATTAAGTGAAGGAGAATCAAACTTTTTAATTACATGTTTTAAAGGTGAAGGATTATTAAAAGTAGGTGCAGATAGTGCAATTATTCAAATACAACCTACAGCAAAAGAATTTGAATTTGTTGAAACTAACTTAAATAAATTAGCACAGATGAAAAGCAAAAAAAGAAGACAAGAAATATATTAAAGGGGAACTAATATGAAATTTTATACGGAGAAAACAATTACAAATAAAATAATCATTGCTCTTGTAATTGTAACATTGTTAAACTTTATATGTCCAAATATTTCATCTGCAAGTATAGGTGGTATACTATTTGAACCAATTAAAGATTTATTACTAGTAATAGCAGATGGAGTAATGTCCATTGTACAGGCAATGATTTATGGAACAAACTTAAGTGTTTCATTCTTAACAATAAAACATAAAGATGAGTGGCAGTCTACGGCAGCGGGAATTATATCAGGAATAGCAACTGCTGTGGCATTAGTTGCCGCAGTGGTAGCTGCACCTTTTACAGGAGGACTTTCATTAGGAATAATAATAGGAATTGCTGCAACATCAATTGGAGTTGGATATGTTGTAACTCAGGTTACTGCTGATGCAATACCGCCTACCTTTAAACTTCCAATATTTTTACTTACACCAGAAGCAATGTTTGCTAATGAAGTACCTTTATTAGATGTAAACTTTTTTAGTGAAACAAGAGATGGACTAATAACTGATGCAGATGGAAATAAATATATAGAAACAATTACACAAACTGGACAAAAAATAAAAATGAAATCTACAGCATTAGAATTAAGACCTACAATATCTAAGTGGTATTTTGCTTTAAGAAATTTAGCTATAGTAGCATTATTATCAATACTTGTTTATATTGGAATAAGAATTTTAATAAGTAGTTCAGCTGATGATAAAGCGAAATATAAACAAAGGATGGTGGACTGGTTAGTTGCAATGTGTTTATTGTTCTTTATGCATTATATAATGGCATTTGCTGTTAAAATGACAGAGGAAATTACAAAAGCAGTAAATAGTGTAAATGATCCATATTATATTACATTTGGTGATTCTGATAGCAAATTAAAGGATTACAAATATGAAGCAGGTTCAGGAGATAGTGAAGGAGAAAACATATTTAATGTAAGTGATGGATTAGGAAAAACGCTACATGACAATAATATAATTACAGACTACAATGGAAAGTATATATTTATGTGGCCTACAAACTTAACGGGAAAAGCAAGAATAGAATTACAATTAGAACCAACAGAAGATTTAACAGAAGATGACATAGAAATGAGGCAATTTGGATACACTGTAATTTATTTGGCTTTAGTTATGTATACAATTTTATTTTTATTTAGATATCTAAAAAGAGTAATGATGCTTGCATTCTTAACTATTATTGCACCTTTAATGGCAATGACATATCCTTTAGATAAGTTGCAAGATGGAAGTGCTCAAGGATTTAATACATGGCTTAAAGAATATATATTTAATTTACTAATACAACCAGTACATTTAATTTTATATACGGTTTTAATTGGTGCTTCAATGGACTTGATAGCAGATAACATAGTATTTGCCTTAGCTGCATTAGGATTTATCTTACAAGCTGAAAAAATATTACGTAAATTCTTTGGATTTGAAAAAGCGTCAACAGTTGCAGGAGGATCTGCACTTGGAGGAGCTTTGGCAATGCAAGGAATTAACCAGATGAGTAAGTTGCTTGGTAAAGGCGGAAAAGGCGGAAAAGGTGGAAAATCTGGAGGCGGAGAGAATGGCAATAATGGAAAAACAAATCCTAAATTAAGAACAGCAGATAAGGGTAAAAACACAAACGCTTTATTGGATAAAGATAGAGAAGAACAGAATGCAAGGGGAAATATAGATGCTGCAGATGAATTGTTAAATGAAGCAACAACTCCAGAAGACAGAGCATGGCTAGAGGCAGAAAGAGCTGAAAACGAAGCGGTATTAAATCCAGTTAACGAAACAGAAAGAGATAGGATTGCAAGAGAAAAAGCAGAAGTAATGAATTCAGATTTATCTGATGAAGAAAAGCAAAGAAAACTAGAAGAAATAAGAGAAAGCGATACAAGAGGAATTGGTGGTGTAGCACTTGATTGGGCGAAAGATAAGTACCAAGGAAGCAAATTAGAACATGGAATTCAAGGTGTTACGGGTGCGATTAGAAATAGAAGAGATGCAATTGGAAGTAAGGTTGGTTCAGTAGTAAGAAAAATTCCTAAACCGCTAAGAAATACGGCTAAAACCATTGGAAAGGGAATAAAATATATTGCACCTAAAGCAGCTAGATTTGCAACGAAAGCTGCAGTAAAAGGCACATTGATGGGAGCCGGAGCTATTGCGGCTGGGACAGCTGGATTGGTATCAGATGACTTTTCAAATGTATTTAAATATGGTATGGCGGGAATAGGAGCAGGAGGTTTAGCAGGTTCAGGAATTAACGCTATACCAGATAGAGTAGATTCAATAGCAGGAAATATTAGTAATGGATTAAATGGTCTATATGAAGCTACTCATACTGAAGATGAGAGTGAAGCTAGACAAAATAGAATACTAGACAAACAAGCTTTAAGAGATCCAGAGAGAATAAGAAAATATCAAGAGAAACTTAAAGTTTCTAAAAAAGAGGCACGCAGAATAATGAAAGAAGAGGCACAAAAATACAGAGAAGCAGGAGTTACAGATGATAAGCTAATCATCAAGGCGATGAAAGCTAGTGAACATGATTTTGGAGTAGATAGAGCATCTAAACAAAGAATTATATTAGCCCAAATGGCTGAAGAAGTTGGAGATAACCAGAAAAAATTAAAACATCTTAAAGAAGGATTAGTGGAAAGAGGAGTGCCAAGAGGAGACATAGATAAGTATATTAAAACTATAAAGGACATTAACAAAATAATATAATACTATAAGGAGGCTATTATGCTTAATAATTTGTTTAGAAAATATAATCAAAATAAAAGGGGATTATGGACAATTATTATAGTAATAGTCTTCTCTTATGTTATTATACAAGCAGTATATGGATTACTTAGAAATATTAAGGAAAAGAAAAGAGAAGAACTAATAAATCAAATAAATGAAAATACACAAATTAGTAGTAATAGTAATTTAGAAAATAATACACAAGATACAAATTCGGAAATAACAACAGATACTACAAGAAAAAATTCAAAAAAACTAATAGAACAATTTGTAAAATATTGCAATAACAACCAAATAGAAGATGCTTATGGTATGATATCAAAAGATTGCAAAACAGTGTTGTTTCCAAACATCAACATATTTAAAAATAATTACATAAAGAAAATATTTAATCAAAATAAAACAGCAAAAGTAGAAAAAGAAATATATGGAAATGGAATTTACAAAGTAACATATATGAACAATATATTACAATCTGGTGGAAAATCAGATAAACAAAGAATAGATTACATCTATATTACAGATGAGGATGAAAACAAAGTTTTAAGCTTAAATAAATTTCTTTATATAAAAAAGATAGGGACTGAATCAAAAAATAAAAGATTAAATATAGAAGTTATAGAAAAGCAAATATTTATTGACTATGAAATATATACAATAAAAATAACTAACAATACAGAAAATGAAATATTAATTGCTAATCAAAATGATGTAAATAATATAAACTTAACAGACGAAAATGATGTTAAATATTCATCATATATAGATGAATTAGCTACGGAAATATTAGTAGTACAACAAAATGGGACAAAGACTATAAATATAAAATTTAACAAAACATTTAATACAGATAGAAAAATAAAATATATGAACTTTAATGTTATTATGGACTATAATGCTTATAAAAAAGGACAAGATTTTGAAACATTAAAATATAGTGTTCAATTATAAGTAAGGAGAAAAAAATGCAAGCAGATGATTTAAATAAAGACAATGGAAAAAAAGTAAAAGATAAAGCAAAAAAAGTATTAAAAGCAACTTTAAAAATATTTACAAAAAAATGGGTTATAATTGCAGTTGCATTATTTCTCGTCATAATAGCATTAGGTGGAGCTTATGATGCTTTAATGGATGCATTTTCGGATAAAGTAAGTAAATATACAGCAGAACATCCAGTTCAATATGATGCAGATGATAATTCAATTGTTATATCAGATGAACAAGCAGATGAACTAATTGAAGAGTTAGAAAAAATGGGTTTTAAATTAAATTCATTACACTTGAGTAAAGATCTAATAAAAAAATGCTATGCAGCAGAAGTAGTAAGCCAAGAATTGAACAGAGGTGCAGAAGAACAAGAAGGAAAATATTATGGAAGAGTATATGTAAAAAAAGCGTCTAGTACAAATTCGTCTACTGATGAAGCAATACCTCTTACTTATGTTCCTTACGAAGAAATGACAGGTGGAAAAGCTAAAATAGATGAGCCAATAGCAAATGAACAATTGCAAAATGGAAAAGATATAACAGAATGTTTTTCAGTCAGTCCAGAAGGAAAGCTTGTAATTGCAAATAAAGTAGTAAATACAGACAATAATGGAAATAAAACAACATCAATTAGTTTAAAAGAGTTAGAATATAAATCAAAAATAACAAAATATATAACACCATTTGAATTTTTAATTAATTTATGTGTAGCTACCCAAAACCCAGAGTACATATCAGCTTTGACTGATAAAATAGTAAAAGAAACATCAATAGTTATTACAATAATGGATAATGTAACTACCATAAATACAACAAGAACCTATAAATATAAAAATGCAACATCTGTTGACAAAGAAGGAAGAATATATGTCAAAAATTCAGAAACAGGAGAATATACTGATTCTGGAAGGAGAAATCCAACAAGAGGTAATCCACAAGTAACACTTCCAAGTCAAGAAAGTGACTACATATCTGATACACCATCAAATAGCAGTATAGAAATACATAATCCAACAATACAGATAACAGAAGTAGATACATGGTTTGTAAAACAAAAAATAACATATAACAATCAAACCAATGGACCTACAGAAAATACTTCATACGAAGAAATTGAGGATGAAACACCATCACATACAGATGCAAGTTACAGATATCAATATACTACAGAAGATACAAGTGGAACTGCAGAAGAAGTTAGAATGTATATTAGTACAATTACTTATAAAGTAAATCAGATGATAGAAGTAATAACTAATACAACTATAAATACTTATTCTGAAGGAGTTAGTGAAACAGATGAAGGTTCTGATGCACAAGGAAAAACAGATGAGATATTAGAAATGCTAAAAACAAAATATACACTACCTCTAAGTATGATAAAAGAAGCTCCAATACACAAATTAGTAAACGGAGCAGGAATATTCTTTCAAATGTTAGAGAAAAGTTCAAGAACACAAGAGTTGGAAAAAATTATGAAATATGTATTATATCTTTATAATGGAAAGGACTATGGCGTAACTTCGCTAGATATGAGTGTATTTAATATTACAAATTTTACAAATATAAGTGGAATAGGATCTGTTAGTGCATTTGGAACAAATTTATCAAGAGAAGAATTTATAGCAGCTGTTCAAGCATACAATGGAGGGAAATCATATAGTAAGCTATCTAATGCAGCTGGTGACTTTTATGATATATGTACTTCAGCAGAATATAATGTTAATCCGTGTTTAGCATTTGCATGGGCTTGTATAGAAACAGGGTATGGAAAAAGCACACCAGGAAATAACCTTTTTGGCTTTGCAATATATAATGGGCAAAGTTCAGGAGCTACATATAGCTCTTATGGTGATTCTATTAGAGATTTTTGTGGATGGATAGTTAATGCTTCAACAGAAGGAACAGATAAATATAATTATGCATATTCAACAGCTCAAAAATATGCAACTGTAAATTCTATGTTTGCTGGTAAACCTGAAAATAATGCATATGCAATGTTTTGTATATATATGTATTTAGGAGACACTCATTTATGCAATGAACCTGATTTTGATAATCCAGCAGGAATTGATTATTACCAAAGCCATGGAAGTACTTGGGGATCAGGAGGACGTATACAAATTTACTCTATGTATGAATTAGGTGGAATATCAACAGGAGAGTATAAAATAAGGTGTGGACACTCAGGAGCAACAGATTTAACATCCTTACAAGAAAAAGCAGATTATGCCCAATATTGTTTTGAATCTAGACTTAGAGTGGCAAAAACTATATTTGGAAACAATTGCTTTTTAGGAGAAGTCGGATCAATTGTAGAAGCTGCGTACATGGTTGCAGATCATTTTTTAAACTCTGGAGTTGAGGTGCATTACGCAGGAAATGGAGTTGAAGGGGCAACTAATAATGGTAGAACTGGTGTAGGTTATAATATACAGGCATCATGGGATTACCCTATAGAAAACCCAAGCAAATATGGAATAGTATGTGCAACATTCGTAAGTTTATCTCTTTGGAAGGCTGGGTTAATAGATGAAGCTACAATTAATCAATATCCATATAATGGATGCTGGGGAGTAGAAAATATGCTAACACAATCTTCATATGCAAATCAGTGGCAAAAAATAACTAGTTTTGCAGAATTACAAGAAGGAGATATTGTGTTTTACCCAAATCGTAATCATGTGTATATATATATAGATGGAGGAAAGCGTTTAGACCAAAATTATTGTGTAGTATCTAGCAGTGGAGATAGAAGCTCAATGGGTAAACTGCTTAGTGCTGATCCAAATAAATTTGCCGTAGCATATAGATATATTGGAAAATAAAATTAAAAATAAGGAATGTTAATTTATGAATAAAAACCTTAAAAAAATTATAATATTATTAATAATTTTTATAATAATAACAACAATAATGATATGTGTGTTGTTATTAAAGAAAAATGAAGAACGGAATAAACGAAATAGAAGATGGTAAAGAGACATATAACTTTGAACTTAATAAATTAGAAAAAGTGCAATCAAAAAATGAATATTATAATGCAAAAAAGTGTGTAGAATTATTTTATGATTATGTCTCAGATGGAAACAGAGAAAAAATATATGGTTTATTAGATGACGAATATGTACAAATGGCTAATATAACGAAAGAACAGTTAAAAATAAACAATATATCTAAAGTAAAAATTGACATAAACAAAATGTATACAATAAAAATAAGCAATGACGTAGATGTATATTTAATATATGGAAAATTAATTGACACAAATTCAAATAAAATGTTTAATTTAGCTGTTGGGGTTAAAATGAACCCTGCTAATAGTACATTTTCAATATTACCTTATGAATATATGACAGAAAAAAACATGCTAAAAATTGACGAAAATTCAGAAATAAATTTTAATAGAACAGAGAAAATAGAAAATAAAACTTATAATGTTTTTAAATCAATATATTTAAATGATGAGGAATATGTTAAGTATATATTTGAAACATTTACAGAAAGAATGTCATTTAATATTGAACAAGCATATCAGGACTTAGATCAAAATTATAAAGAAAAGCGTTTTGGAAGCTTACAAAATTTTACACAATATGTAAGCAAAAATAAAGAATTATATTTATCATATAATAATAAAAATGCAAAACAATATGGTGATTTTGATAGCATGGAAGAATATATGATATACATGGCAAAATATAAACCACTTGAGTTAAAATCATATAAGATTGATAAGAATAATGATTATACTCAATATGTTCTTATTGATAACTTAGAAAATTATTATATATTTAGAGAAACATCAGTTATGGACTATACTGTTATACTAGACACATATACAATAGATTTACCAGAGTTTCTTGAAAAATATGAAAATGCAAAAGAAGAGGATAAGGTAATATTAAACCTTCAAAAATGTTTTGAAGCATTAAATAATAATGACTACAAATATGTATACAATAAGCTAGATGCAACATTTAAATCAAATAACTTTAAAACAGAAGCTGACTTTGAAAAGTATGTGAAAACAAACTTCTTTGAATCTAATAATGCAAAATCAAGCAATGGTAAAAAACAAGGAGATTTGTATACTTATGAAGTTACTATAACTGATAAAACAGAAAAAAATACTAAAACAGTAAAAAAGACATTTGTAATGAGATTAAATGAAGGAACAGATTTTGTAATGTCATTCAGTATTTAAAAAATGAGGAGATTATTCTCCTCATTTTTTGCTTTTATATAGTTTATTTTTATAATATATGATATAATAAAACAAAAAAGGAGTAATATATAAATGGAAATAGATAAGTCAAATGAAATAAAAGAAGCAATGGCAAATATTTATACACAAATAGCTGAAAGGGAAGAAAAGACAACAGAAATATCTGATATAACTTATTATAAAGAACTTGCCTTTGGCTCAGCAGGCTTTTTTGAAAATGGTGCATTTGTTGTTAAATTGAGAGATAATGCAGAAGGAAAAGAAGGAATAGAACTTTATGAAATATATAATGAAGTTGGTGAATTGATTGCAACAACAGATGAACAAGGAAAACTACAACTTACACCTGAATATATAGAAAAACTAAGGCAAGACTATAAAGAACATTTTGAAACATTAGAATTAGAAGAGGCAACACTAGAATTACCAGAAAAACTAAAAGAACAAGATGTTCAATTAACACACGAAGAACTAGATGCTGAGGTTGAAAAAACAAAAGATAAACAAAAAGAAGAAAAGAAAATAGAAAAAGTAGATGATGAAAAACAACAAGTTGAAGAAATTGCAGTAAAAAAAGGAATACCTACAAATAATGTTTTAAGGGTTAGAGATAACAGTAACTTATATAAAGACCATCCAGAAATAGAAAGAAACTTAATTTTTAGTCGTGATAATGATGGAATGGTAAAAGCTGAGTATATAGATGAAAATGGAGAATTACAACCATCAAAATATATAATGCCATCAACGACAGGTATGAGACAAGAAACTGTGTCAATAGGAAGTGATGGAGAGCCTGTAACTAGAGAAGTGCCAAACCAAGTAATGAGAACACAGAACTTATCAAGAAGGGATGGAGATGTAAGAGATATTAGATTTAATATAAAATTTGACAAATACGGATATATGGATATTGAAGAAGCAAGACAAGGAAAAAAAGGAGAATGGGCATCACAAGCCATTGAAGTAAAAGAAAAACCTTATAATAGCTCACAAGTAAATGAAGAAACTTCAATTAGAACTGGTGTTGCAGACCCAGATAAAGAAACTGAAACATATAGTTCCGTAGAAAAAACAGGATTAGTAAAAGATGGAGTTCAATATGATGAGATGTATTTAATGCAACATGCTGAAGATGTTATTGAAGGTTTTATAAAAGAAGGGTACAAGAGAAAAGAAGCAATACAAATTTTTAATTATATGATTGGAGAAGAAACATTAACACAAGAAGAAGCAAAAGGAAGAGTAGATAAAGAAATAAAAGAAATGGATAAAAAAAGCATAGAGGGTGATGGAGATGAAGAAATACCCGTGGGAGATGCAAGAAAAATAGAAGAAAGAAAAAATAATAAAGAAAAAGATGAAAAAAGCAGAGATGAAAATGATGACGAAGGAAGAACTCCATGGGGAGATGCTGAAGCAAGAGATTCAAGAAGATAATTAAATTATTCATAAAAATCACCTTTACAAATATAATGTAAAAGGTGATTTTTGTATATGAAGTTTAAAAATAAAAAAGTAATAAGTGCAATGATTTGTTTATTTGTAACACTTATTTTATCTATAAATAATATGTGTTATGCTAATATAAATGATAATGAAATTATTGATATTAACGAAACAAAGAAGCAAGCAATTGAAACCGTATCTAAAAATATAGAAAACTTAAAGTTGAATTCTAGAATTGGACTAATATTTGATAGAAATTCTAAAAGAATTCTGTATGAAAAAAATGGCTTAAAACAAGTTCCGATGGCAAGTACAACGAAAATAATGACAGCAATAGTTGTTTTGGAAAATTCAGAGTTAAATGATGTAGTTACAATAAGCAAAAAAGCTGCAGGAACAGGAGGGTCACGATTAGGATTAAGAACAAATGACAAAATTACGGTACATGACCTGCTTTATGGATTAATGCTTAAATCTGGAAATGATGCTGCAGTTGCTTTGGCAGAACATGTTGGAGGAGGAATAGAAGAATTTGCAGACATGATGAATAAAAAAGCAAAAGAACTTGGACTTATAAATAGTCATTTTATAACACCACATGGATTAGACAAAGAGAAACACTATACAACTGCGTATGAATTAGCTTGTATGGCTGATTATGCATTGAAAATTCCAAAGTTTAAAGAGATTGTGAGTTCTAAAAATTACAATATAACAATAAATGCAAGAAGTAATTTAATAGGAAATACTAATGAATTACTTGGAAATTTGAATGGCGTTTATGGAGTAAAAACCGGGTTTACAAATGAAGCTGGGAGATGTTTAGTTACAGCTTGTAAACGCGAAGATTTAGATATTATTACAGTAGTACTAGGAGCAGATACCAAAAAGTATAGAACATCAGATAGCATAAAATTAATTGAATATGCATATAAAAATTATGAAGTAATAGATATTGAAAAAAAAATAAAAGAACAATTTGAAAATTGGAAACAATTAAACTGTAATCGCATATATATAAATAAGGCAAAACAAGAGAAGATAGATTTAGATATTGAAAGTTTAGTCTATTCTAAAATTGCAATAAAAAAAACAGATATTGATAACATAAAAATGGAAATAAATTCATTATATTACTTAGAAGCACCTGTTGAAAAGGGAAGAATTATAGGAAATGCAAAGATTCAAATAAATGGAGAAACAATAGCAAATTTAAATATAAAAAATAAGCAAGTGATAGAAAAAAAGAATATATTTGATTATTTTATAGATTTTTTATCATTAGTACCTTGACTTTTATATAAAAATTTGTTATTATAAATATGCTTTGAAAAAAGCTTATGCGGGAATAGCTCAGTTGATAGAGCGCTGCCTTGCCAAGGCAGAGGTCGCGGGTTTGAGCCCCGTTTCCCGCTCCATTTTTTTATTAAGCTTAATATTTATGGCGCCTTAGCCAAGCTGCTGAGGTCGTTCGAGCTATAGCGAGTTACAACCTCAGTATGCAGGGAGCGATAGCGAGTCGCTGGTAAGTAAAGTAATTCGTGACTATAATTTAATATTTATGGCGCCTTAGCCAAGCGGTAAGGCACGAGTCTGCAAAACTCTGATCATCGGTTCGATTCCGATAGGCGCCTCCAGCAAACCAAAAGATAAGAATTATAATTCTTATCTTTTTTAAAATTCTATTAAGCAAGACGTAAAAAACTAGGGAAATAAGAAAAAGAGGCAATATTAGCACCAAAAATATTGAAAATATTACAAAAATGTAATATAATTGTAATATAAGGGCAAAAAAATAGAAGTTAAATCCAAGAACCTATATCCGTAGGGGAAAAAAATGCAATAAAAAAAGGCATGAAATTATAGGAAAATACTGCTATTGACATGTTCTTAATAGGCTATTAAAATAATATTAATATAATAAAAAAAAAGGAAGGTAAAGATAATGAAATTAAAAAAAGGAATAATGTTTATAATACTTTTACTTTTATCAATGTGTTGCTTAAGTGTATTTACACAAGTAAATGCAGCTTCTGGAACTGGAAGTCTATATCTTAACTTAACAATGGTTGGAAGAAGATCAGGATATGGATACCAAATAGCAAGTGGTAGTAAAAACGTATGGAAAATCTATGAAACAGGAAAAAATACTGATGATACTATTTATTGCTTAAGAGGTGGTCCTGGTTTTGGATCAGCAGATTATTCAGCAATTAGAGCACCTGTTGAAACTCATTATACAAAATATTTTGATTTAAAGGATCCAGATGATATTCCTGCAGTATACCAAGCACCATTACCAGATGTTAATGGTACAGAATATCAAGCATTATTATGGATTTTAGATAATTGTTATGTTGCACCTAAAATTGATGCATCTTCAACAGCAAAAGCTGAAGCTAAAATTAATAGAGATACTTTATTAACTGCAGCAACTAATTATGCGGTAGAACAAGGAAATCCAGAAATAACTGAATTTGCAGATATGGACTTATTAACAGATGATGATATAGATGCAGTACAACAATTGGCAGTATGGTATTATACAAACCCTACAGGTGATTATCATGTAGAAAACGTAGAATTCTATGTTAATATAGTACAAGGTGTAGATGCAAACTATAAAGCATTAAGTGAAGATATACTAGAAAATGGATGGGAAAGAGCACTTGCATGTCAAGCATTATTTGATTACTTAGTAAAAACACCTCAAAAAGAAGGTTTTAGCTATAGTCCAAGTGATAGCAGTGTAAACACTGTACCAGTTAAACTTTCTGATACAAGTAATATAACAGTTCAAAAAGTAAATAACAGATATATAGTTGGACCATATAAACTAGAACAAGTAAGAGATACACAATATAGTTTAGATGTTTTCGTTAATGATGAAAATGACAATGAAGTAACAGATGTAATATATTTAGATAAGAATAAGAACGAAATTATAAATATGACTGATGACAAACAATTAGTAGGAGAAGAATTTTATATTTCTGTACCATCTACTAATAATATTAAAAGTGTAAAATTTAATATTTCAGGTTCTTATACAGAAACTAAACTTACATATTGGTCAGTAATTGATAAAGGAAATAACAACTTAGAGTTAGAACAACCTGTTGTTAAAGTTGAAAAAATAACAAGAAACTTTTCAGAAGAAGTTGTTACTGATATACCAGAAGAACCAACAGTAGAAGAATTCGACTTAGCTTTAAGAAAATTCATTATCTCAATAAATGGAGTAGCACCAGCAGTGGATAGAACTCCAGTAATAGATGCACAAGAATTAGAAAAACTAAAAAATGGAACTACAACAACAGCAAAAAAAGTACATCCTAAAGATGCACTTGCAGTAAAAAAAGGGGATAAAGTAGTATATAAGATAAGAATATATAATGAAGGTAATGTAAATGGATATGCATCAACAGTTATAGACTACTTGCCTACAGGACTAAAATTAGCAGACAATAGTACAATAAATACACAATATGGATGGAAAACAACAAAAGATGTTGGAACAGCTAAAACAACATATTTAGCAGATAAAATGATCAATAAATTTGATGGAACAACATTAGACTTTGTTGATTTAGAAATAGAATGTGAAGTAACAGCAGTAGTTGAAAGCAAAAATCAAAACTTAAAAAATATAGCAGAAATAACAATGCATAAAGATGAAGATGGAAATACAACAGTGACAGACCGTGACTCACAACCAAACAATGTTGATAAAAATAATTATGGAACAACAAGCCAAGAAGATGATGATGATTTTGAAGATTTAATAATGCTAGGTGAAGCAATGGACTTAGCTTTAAGAAAATTCATTACATCAATAAATGGAGTTGCACCAACAGTGGATAGAACTCCAGCAATAGATGCACAAGAATTAGAAAAATTAAAAAATGGAGCAATTACAACAACAAATAAAGTACATCCTAAAGATGCACTTGCAGTAAAACCAGGAGACAAGGTTATATACAAAATAAGAGTATATAATGAAGGCAACATTGATGGATATGCAGCAGTTGTTAGAGATTATTTACCAGAAGGATTAAAACTGGCAGACAATAGTGCAATAAATAAACAATATGGATGGGAAACAACAAAAGATGGTAAAACTGTAAAGACAACATATTTAGCAGACAAAATGATTAATAAATTTGATGGAACAACATTAGATTATAAAGATTTGGAAATAGAATGTGAAGTAATTGCAACAATAGGAACTGAAAACAAAACTTTAAAAAATATAGCAGAAATAACAATGCATAAAGATAAAGACGGAAACACTGAAGCAGAAGATCGTGACTCTAAACCAAATAACGTTGATAAAAATAATTATGGAACAACAAGCCAAGAAGACGATGATGATTTTGAAGATTTAGTTGTATTAGGACAATACTTTGATTTATCTTTAAGAAAATTCATTACAGAAGTTACAACAGGAACAAAAACAAAAAATTATAATAGAGCACCACAAGTTGATGTAACAGACTTAAAAAACGAAACAGCAACAACAGCAACATATAATCATGACAAAACACCAGTAAGTGCTTCTAATGGAGACATAGTAACATATACAATTCGTATATACAATGAAGGACAATTAGATGGATATGTAACTGAAATAACAGATCATTTACCAGAGCAACTAGAATTTATAGTAAATGATGAACTAAATGCAAAATATGGATGGACAGTATCACAAGATGGAAGAACAGTAAAAACAGATATAACATCTTTAACAACAACAAGTTCAGCTAACAGAGACAATATATATGCAGGAAGAACAAATGTGGATGATAAAGTTTTATTAAAAGCATTTGATGGAACAACTCTTGATTATATTGATGTACAAATTAGATGTAAAGTTAAAGAAAATATTGACTTATATGAAAAAATTACAAATATAGCAGAAATAACAGAATTTGCTGATCAAAACGGTGATAAAATTATTGATAGAGATTCTCAAAAAGATAATGTTGTATTACCAACAGATGATACATTACCAAATTATAAAGATGCTGAAATTGATCGTGGAGATACATATATTCCTGGACAACAAGATGATGATGACTTTGAAAAATTAGTAATAAAAAGATTTGACTTAGCTTTAAGAAAATTTATAACAGGAGTTAATGATAAAGAAATAACTAGTAGAGCTCCAGTATTTACAATAACAGAGAATAATGAATACAAATATGTACATTCAAAAGAACCAGTAGAAGTTGCTAATGGAAATACTGTTGTATATACATTAAGAGTATTTAATGAAGGTAATATGGCAGGATATGCAGAAGAAGTAAAAGATGATTTACCAGAAGGACTAGAATATTTACCAACTAATGCAATAAATACAGCTTTTAGATGGAAAATGTATAAACAAGATGGAACAGAAACAACTGAAGTTAAAGAAGCAAGTTATATAAAAACTGATTACTTAGCAAAAATAAATGATATTGACAATAAAAACTTACTAAAAGCCTTTGATCCAGAAACAATGACAATGCCAGACTATAGAGATCTAAAAATTGCATTTAAAGTAACAGAACCAAATACATCTGATAGAGTAATAATAAACACAGCAGAAATTACAGAAGATGCAGATGAAGATGGTAAAGAAGTTGAAGACGTTGACTCAACTCCAGACAACAATAATCCAGACGAAGATGATCAAGACATAGAGAAAATTAAAGTTAAATACTTTGACTTAGCACTTAAAAAATGGGTTACTGAATCAATAGTTACATACAATGGAAAAACAACAATTACAAAAACAGGACATACAGGAGATGAAAATCCTGAACCACCTGCAAAAGTTGAAATTCGTTCAGACAGAATAAACCAAACAACTGTAAAATTTAAATTTAGCATAAAAGTAACAAACGAGGGAGAGATAGAAGGATATGCTAAAGAAATTATAGATTATATCCCACAAGGTTTAAAATTTGTTCAGGAAGATAATCCAAAGTGGAGATTAACAGATGACGGAAAAGTTTTAACAAATCAATTAAAAGACGTGTTAATAAAACCAGGAGAAAGTCAAACAGTAGAAATAATACTAACATGGATAAATGGAAAAAATAACATGGGATTAAAAACAAACTGGGCAGAAATTTATGAAGATGATAATGATTATGATTCACCAGATATTGACTCAACACCAGGTAATGACAAAAAAGGTGAAGATGATGAAGATGATGCACCAGTTATAATCACAACAGCAACAGGTAGTGCACAAACATATATTACATTAGCTCTTGTGTCAGTTAGTATAATTGCAGGAGGAGTAATATTAATCAAAAAATTTGTAATTGAATAAAATAAAAAATAATGCTAAAACTTATTTTAGCATTATTTTTTTATTTCTACATTTACATTAAAAAATGCTTATGATATAATAATGATGGTAGATTGTAGCAAAGGAGACTCGAAGTACATGAATCAAATTCTTGCTGTTGGAAACGATAGAAATGAAAATGAAAAAAATAATAACATACAAACAGAGCAGATAAAAAGAGAACCAATAAAACAAAACATAAAAACATCTGCTTCTAATATTAAAACAAAAATAAAAAGAACAAGGTCTGGAAGACCTATTGAAATAGAAGGAATAATAAAATTTTTCTCTGTTGTACTTATAGCTTTTGGAGTTATCTTTGTAGGAGAAGGAGCTTATGCTATGTACAAAGATGCAGATGATAGAAAACCTGCAAATATACCATCTGTTATTATAGGAAGAAAGAATGACAAAGCAGTAGTCCATGTTGAACACAATGTAGAAATATCTAAAATTGAATATTCATGGGATAATGGAGAAAGAAGTACTACTCCAATAGGAAGTACAACTGCAGATGAAGAAATTGTACTTTTAGGATATGATAGTACTTTAAATTTAGTTATAGAAGATGTAAATGGAAAAAGAATAAAATATCAAAAACCATATAAATTAACAGGAGTTGATATTACAAAACCTTCTATTGAAATAGAAACTGAAGACGGAAATAATAATATGACAATAATTGCAAAAGATGAAACAGCTATATCATATATATCATATCAATGGGAAGGCGAGGAACCTATAGTAATTCAAGCAAATCAACAAGGACAAAAAGAAATTAGAAAAGATGTAGCTTTGACAGTGGGAACTAGAAAAGTTAAAATAATTGCTGAAGATATGAATGGAAATGTTGAGAGTTTTGAAAAAGAAGTAGTAACTTCAACTTCAAAACCTAAAATGGTAGTTAAACGTAATAATCAAGACATAACAATAGAAGTAGAAGACAAAGATGGAATAAAAGACATAATAGTTAACTTAAACGGAAAAGTATATGCTGCAAGAGATTTAAATAGAAAGAAAGTTACAGTAGGACCTGTAAAATTGAGGGAAGGAAACAATACTATTTCTGTTCAAGTTATCAACACAAGTGGATATGACATAACTAAGACAGCAGAACTACAATATAATCCATAATAAAAGGAGACAAAATATGTCACAAGAAATTTATTTGATTGATGAAGGAAATGAATTAAAAAGCAAACTAATAGATTTATTTAAAAAAGAAAAAGAATATAAATTTAAAAAAGCTAAAGAAGCGGAAATTGAAAGTGTGTTAAAAAACATTCCAGCACTTATTATTATAAATGAAGATGGAATAAAAGAAGATATTATTGAACTTTGCAATAAAATCAGAAAAAATGAAGATAATAGCATAACACCTATAATTGTAATATCTTCAGTAAAAGAAAAAGAACATAGAATTCAAGTATTAAAAGCCTGTGTTGAGCATTATATAAAAGCACCAATTGATGAACAATATTTATATTACACAGTAAAAAATGTAATAAGGCTTTTAGATACTAACCGTAGAGTAAGTCCATTAACTGGGTTACCAGGAAATGTTCAAATTCAAACTGAAATAAAAAAGAGATTATTAAATAATGATCAATTTTCAATATTGTATGTAGACCTAGATAATTTTAAAGCATATAATGATGTATATGGATTTTTAAATGGAGATGAAATAATTAAATTTACAGCAAGATGTGTAGCAAATCATTTACATGATACAGAAGATGAAAGCAACTTTGTTGGACATATTGGAGGAGATGATTTCGTTGCAATAACGGCTAACACAAATTGTGAAAAAATATGTCAAGATATAATTTTAGAATTTGATCAAGGAGTACTTAAATATTTTAACAAGTCAGATATTGAAAAAGGATATTTAGAAATACCAAATAGAAAATGTGTAATAGAACAATTTCCATTAACAAGTATTTCTATAGCAGTAGTAGTTGTTGATAAAGGAAGATTTAAAAATGTACTTGAAATAGGGGAATCTGCAGCACAAGTAAAGCACTTGGCAAAAATGACACCTGGAAGTACATATGTTATTGATAGAAGGAAAAATATATAAAAAATATTTACAATTTTCGACATAAATGCTATTATATATTTGAAAATAGGGAGAATGGGGGGAAAATTATGAATCAAAAAACAAGAGCAATATTAGCATATATATTTGGCTGGTTAGGAGGTTTAATTGTACTATTTGCTGTAAAAGATAATGAAAAAAATACAAAAATACATGCAGCACAAGCAGTCGTAATAGGACTAGGATATACCATTATTAGTGTAGCTTATGGATTTATTCCGGTTACTATTCCTTTCTTTAGTACAGCTCTATGGGCAGTATATATTTTAGCTATAATATTTGGTATAGTTAAGGCAAATAAAGAAGAAGATCCAGAATTGCCAGTAATAGGAAATATAGCTAAATCAATATTTAAAAAACAAATTGAAGAATAAAAAATAAGAAAAAAAGTCTCTCTTGTTAAGGAGAGACTTTTTTGACATTTTTAATTCAGTCATTTGACTGTAAAGATATTATACCACAAAACATAAAATATTGCATTAGCTATTATAAAAATAATCCATAATTCCATTATAAATTCCCCATGCTAACCTATTCTGATAATCATCACTTAAAAGTTGTGTTTCTTCTTCTGGGTTAGATAAAAAACCACATTCTACAATAGATATTGGAATTTCAACATGTTTGATAATATAAACATTATCAAGCTTCATAGAAACTCTTTTATTTTCTTTTTGAATAGAATCATTCAAATTTTTTTGTAAACTCTTAGCTAAAGCAGTGCTTTTTTCATCGTTTTGCTTATAAAAACATTGCCAACCATAATATTGTTGCTGAGAAATTTTGTTTAAATGAATAGAAACAAAAATGTCAGCAGAACTCTCATTACCAATTTTAACTCTATTATGAATATCAGAAATTTTCTTTTGCCTTAAAGTAGTTTTATCTAAATCATAAATAGCATTTTCGTCGCTACGAGTTAAAACAACAGTTGCACCAGATTGCTCTAACAAACTTTGAACTTTTAATGTAATTTTTAAATTTGTTTCAGCTTCAGTAGTGCCATTACTAGACTGAGCCCCCTCATCAGGCTTTCCATGACCAGCATCTAGAACGATTACTTTGTTAGAAACAGGAAGAGAAACAGTTTGAACAGTTTGTTTTGAACTAGCAACTTGAAAAACAAAAACAAATAAAGAAATTAATAAAATTGTAGATATTATACCAAATCTTTTTTTACTTAAAATAATCATAAATACACCCCATACATATATATTTCATTTATTTAAAATTATGTCAGTCAGAGCCTGTTTCTTCAATTAAAAAATATCAGATGAATAAACTGTATTTGATTGATATTAAAATGAATAAAATTTCCACTTTTGAGAAAAATATGTGTAAAACATATAATACAAGGAGTGGAATTTTTTAATGCAATATAGAAATTTGATGATAAAGGGTGCAATTTTAGGAAAAAGTCAATTAGAGGATTATTTGGAAAAGGAGGCTTCAAGCCATAATTTACAAAATTATTCTGATAAAAATACTTATCCTATTCCAAGGTTGAAGGAAAATTTTGAAATAATTTCTGATGTATATAATTTGTTGAATGAACATGCAAAATTAAAAATACCAATACATCCAGCAGGAGAGTGGATTTTAGATAATTATTATGTAATAGATGAAACTGTAAAAAATATTAAATTAGAGTTGTCTAAACGTAAATATACTAAGTTTTTAGGAATATCTAATGGTAATTATGCTGGGTTTGCTAGAGTGTATGTTTTGGCAAGTGAAATTATAAATTATACTGACAATAAAATTGATGGAAAAAGCTTGAAAGATTATTTGGCTGGCTATCAAAGAAAAAAGACTCTTAGTATGGAAGAAATATGGAGTATAAGTATTTTTATGAAAATTGCTTTAATAGAGAATATTAGGCAAATTTGTGAAAGAATATATATTTCTCAAATACAAAAATACAAAGTTGAAAATATAGTAGAAAGATTAGTTGAACAGAAAAATAAAGGAGAATTACAGTTTACTAAAATATCGGAATATAAAAACAAAATAGAAAAATATGCTGAAATGAAATATTCATTTATTGAGTATTTATCATATAAATTAAAAAAATATGGTAAAAAGGCATATCCATATTTAGAAATTTTAGAAGAGCAAGTTAATAGAGCTGGAATGGATTTGGATGAGGCTATAAAAAAAGAGCATTTTGATATTGCAATAAATAAAATTTCAATGGGAAATTGTATTACAAGTATCAAAAATTTAAATAGAATTAGTATGTTAGAAATATTTGAAGATATTAATGGAGTAGAAGATATATTAAAACAAGATCCAGCAGATGTGTATGAAAAGATGGATTATCAAACTAAAATAATGTATAGAAATGCAATTAAAGAGATTTCTCAAAAAACTAAAATATCTGAAATATATATTGCAAAAAAAGTATGGAGTTTAGCTCAAAATGCTGAAAAAGAAAGTAAAAAAAGTCATGTAGGGTATTATTTAATATCAGATGGAAGACAAAAGTTGCTACAAGAACTTATTGGAAAAACAACGAAAAAGCTTTCAAATGATAAAAAGATTGCTATATGGCTTACTATACTATGTGTTTGTACAGCAATAATTTCAATATTACTTTCAAGTTATTTTTATATAAAAACAAAAGCATCTATATGGTTTGCTATTATTTTAGGAATTTTATTAATTATACCAATACAAACAATTATAGTACAAATTGCTCAATATATTTTAGGAAAATTTATAAAACCGAAATCAATACCTAAATTAGATTTTGAACAAGGAGTTCCAAAAGAATACGCAACTTTTGTTGTAATACCCACAATTGTGAATTCGAAGCAAAAAGTACAAAAGATAATGAAGAATTTAGAAAAATATTATATGGCAAATAAAAGTGACAACATATATTTTGCTTTATTGGGAGATTGTACAGCAGGCAAAAATGAGACGGAAAAATTTGATGAAGAGGTTATAAATGCAGGAATAGAAGAAGCTCAAAAATTAAATAATAAATACCCAGACGGAACATTTACTAAATTTAATTTTCTATATAGAAAAAGAGTATGGAATACATCTGAAGAATGTTATTTAGGTTGGGAAAGAAAAAGAGGCTTATTAAATCAATTTAATGAATATATTTTAGGAAAAAGCAAAAGTGAGTTTTTAATAAATACAATTGAAAATTCAAAAGAAAAGTTTGGACAAATACCAAATATTAAATATGTAATTACTTTAGATTCAGATACTGAACTATGCCTTAATACAGGATTAGAGATGATTGGCGCAATGGCACATATATTAAATAGACCTGTATTAAATCATAAACAAGATTTAGTAATAGATGGACATGGATTAATTCAACCTAGAGTAGGAATTTCCCTTGAAGATATACAAAAAAGTTATTTTACTAAGCTGTATGCAGGTTCTGGAGGAAAAGATGCATATACAAATGCAATATCAGATATATATCAAGATAATTTTGAAGAAGGAATATTTACTGGAAAAGGAATTTATGATTTGCCAGTTTTTTCAGCAGTTTTAGCAAATGAAATTCCTGAAAATACAGTTTTAAGCCATGATTTGTTAGAAGGAAGTTATTTAAGGTGTGGACTTGCATCAGATATAATGTTACTAGATGGCTACCCTTCTGGATATAATAGTTTTAAAGCAAGGCTTCACAGATGGATAAGAGGAGACTGGCAATTAGTTCAATGGCTAAATAGCACAATTATAAACAAAAGGGGAGAAAAAAAGCAAAACCCATTAAGTATATTGTCAAGATATAAAATATTAGATAACTTAATAAGAAGTTTATTAGAAACCACTATTGTAATTTCAATGATTTATGTATGTGTTTTTAAATTATTATTTAATATAAAAATATGGCCAATAATGATTTTATTAATAATATCAGCAATAATTCCAACAATTTTGGAATTGGTAAATCGTATTTTATTAAAAAAAGATCAAGAAAAACCTCAAAAAACTTTTACTAAAACAATATCAGGTGTAAAAGCTGCAATACAAAGAGGAATTTTAGCATTAGGTAATTTGCCAGATAAAGCATATTTTAGTTTAAATGCTTGTGTAAAAACACTAAAAAGAGTATTTTCTACAAAAAAACATTTACTTGAATGGATGACTGCAGAAGATGCTGAGAAAAATGCTAAAAAAGATGTACTTTCATATTATAAAAATATGGCATCAAATATTGTTTTAGGAATATTAGCATTAATTTTGCTATTTATTTTACCATTTAAATTTAGCAATATATTTATACTATTATTTGCACTACTCTGGCTTATAGAACCATATATAATGTGTAAAATAAGCAAAGAATATAAGATTGCACCAAAAATTGAAGAACTAAACCAGGGAGAAAAAGAATATTTATTAAATTTAGGAAAAAGAACATGGCAATATTTTAAAGATCTTATAAATGAAAAAAGCAATTTTTTACCACCAGATAATTATCAAGAAGATAGAAGACCAAGAATTGTAAATAGAACTTCACCCACAAATATTGGACTAGGCCTATTAGCAGTAATATCAAGCTATGACTTAGGGTATGAGAATTTACAAGATACAATAAATTTATTAGAAAAAATGTTAAATACAATTAGTAGTTTACCAAAGTGGAATGGGCATTTATACAATTGGTATGATTTAAACACTTTAGAACCACTAACTCCAAGGTATGTATCATCTGTAGACAGTGGGAATTTAGTAGGTTACCTTTTTACAGTAAAACAATTTTTAATAGAGCATGAGAGTACAGGTACAACTGAACAACTAATTCAAATGGTAAATACGTTAATATACAATACAGATTTTTCGAAATTATATGATGAAGATACAAGGTTGTTTTCTATAGGTTTTAATATAGAGGAAAATGCTTTAACAGATTCGTATTATGACCTTTTAGCATCAGAAGCAAGACAAACCAGTTTAGTTGCAATAGCAAAAAAAGATGTACCTGCAAGGCACTGGAACAATTTAAGCAGAACACTTACAATATTAAACAAATATAAAGGTTTAATATCATGGTCTGGAACCGCTTTTGAATATTTTATGCCAAATATAAATATACCAAAATACCCAGGAAGTTTATTAGATGAATCTTGCAAATTTATGCTAATGAGCCAAAAAGAATATGCAAAACAACTAAACATTCCGTGGGGAATATCTGAATCAGCTTTTTATTTAAAAGACTTACAAAATAATTATCAATATAAGGCATTTGGAATACCATGGCTAGGATTAAAAAGAGGACTTTCTGATGAAATGGTAACAAGTTCTTATGCAAGTATTTTAACAATTAATGAAAATCCAAAAGATGTGGTAAATAACTTGAAAAAACTAGAGAAAAATGGCATGTATGAAAAATATGGATTTTATGAATCAATAGATTATACACCAACAAGATTAAAAAAGGGCGAAAAATATGCTTTAGTAAAAACATATATGGCACATCACCAGGGATTAATATTAGTATCAATAAACAATTTATTTAAGCAAAATATAATGCAAAAAAGATTTATGGAAAACCCAGAATTAAAGGCAGTAGACATTTTACTTCAAGAAAAAATGCCAGAAAATATTATAATAACGAAAGAAGAAAAAGAAAAGGTTGAAAAAATAAAGTATATATATGATAATGATTATTCTCAAAGAGAAATAACAAAGCCTAATATTAGAATACCTCAAATAAATGTAATTTCAAGTGGAAATTATACAATAGTTATGAATTCAAAAGGAGAAAGCTACAGCAAGTATGGAAATTTATTAATTAACAGATATAAAAAGACAAATGATTTAAACCAAGGAATTTTCTTTTATATAAAAGATGTAAAATCTAAAAGAATTTGGACAGCAAATCAAATGGATTATTTAGGAAAGCCTGATAAATATGCAATATATTTTTCAGAAGATCAAGATAAAATAGTAAGACAAGATGGAGCTATAGAAACAATATTAAAAACTACTATTTCTGAAAACGGACCAATAGAACTAAGAAGCTTAGAATTGACAAACCATGGTTTAGAAAATCAAACATTAGAAATTACAAGCTTTTTAGAGCCAGTACTATCAGAAGAATTGCAAGATAATAGTCACCCAAGCTTTAATAATTTGTTTTTAAGCTATGAATATTTAGATGATGAAGAATCAATGATTGTGACAAGGAGAAAAAGGCAAGAAAGCGAATCACAAGTTTTTTTAGGTATAAAATTATATACAGAAAATGAAACAATTGGTAAATTAGAATATGAAATTGATAAAGAAAAATTTTATGGAAGGAATGAACTTGGACTTCCAAATGCAATAAAAAATTCAATTCCATTAAGTAATAATGTACAATTAACAACAGAGCCTATTACTGCAATGAAAAGAACAATAAGTATAAAACCAGAAGAAAAAGTAATTTTGAATTTGATTTTAGCAGTTGCAGAAACTAGAGAAGAAGTTGTTAAAAATTTAAAAGAATTTACAAGTCAAGCTACTATTAAGCATAACTTTGAATTATCAAAGGCAAGTAAAGAAGCGGAAAATAAATATTTAGAAGTTACAGCAAAACAGACAGAATTATATCAAAAAATGCTTGGTTATTTGCTGTATAACAATCCATTAAAAACTTTAACATGTAACCAAATAAATGCTCCAGTAAGTAAGTTGTGGAAATATGGAATTTCTGGAGATTTACCTATCTTATTATTAAATATGAAAGACAAAGATGAAGTAGAAAATTTAACTGAAGTATTAAAAGCATATAATTACTTTAGAGTAAAAAATATAATGGTGGATTTGGTAATTGTAAATCAAGAAAAATATAGTTATGAAGATAATTTAAAAAATGAAATATATAATTGTATATCAAATGAAAATTTATCTTATTTGCAAAATATAAAAGGTGGAATATTTGTATTAGAAAATTTAACATCTGAAGATATAAAATTTTTACAGTATCGTGCAAATTTGAGTTTAGACTCAAGTAATGGAAATATATATAGATACTTAAAAGAACAAGAAGAAGAGTATTTAGAAAAAATTAAAAATTTGCCATTTGAAGAAACACCAAGAACTATTGAAAATATACAAGCAAAAAGAGAAAAACTAGAAGATTTAAAATATTTAAATGAATATGGTGGATTTTCACAAGATGGAAAAGAATACAAAATTAGAGTAAATAAAGATGAAAAATTACCAACTGTATGGAGTCATATTTTAACAAATAAACAGTTTGGCACAGTAGTTACAGAAGGAATGGGAGGTTATACTTGGTATAAAAATAGTAGGCTAAATAGATTAACATCATGGAGTAATTTACCAGTACAAGACATTCCATCGGAAATTATATATATGCAAGATAAAGATACAAAGAAAATATGGTCATTAGGTTTAAGCCCATGCCCAGATGAAAATGATTATTATATAACTTATGGTCTTGGTTATGCAAAATATCAACATCAAAGTAATGAAATTGCTCAAACTTTAAATATGTATATACCAATGGAAGATAATTTAAAAGTACAAGTACTAAAACTAGAAAACCATGGGTTAAAAAAGAAAAGGATTAAATTAATATATTATATTAAACCAGTATTAGAAGAAGATGAAATTAAATCAAATGGATATTGTAACTTAGAATTTGTTCCAAATTCTAATATAGTTTGTATAAAAAACACAGGAGTGGAAAATACCTTTTCTGATTATATGTTTGTATCATGCAGTGAAAAAATAAAATCATATACAGGAAGCAAACAAAGCTTTATAGGAAATGGAAGTATTATTAACCCAGATGGAATATATCAAATTGAATTAGATAAGCAAAATAGTTTATGGCAAAATGAAATAATTGCAATAGAATGTGAAGTGGAATTAGAGACATTAGAAAATAAAGAAATTATATTTACATTAGGTGTAGGACAAACAGTGCTTGAATGTCAAGATATAGCGTATAAATACAATAATTTAAGCAAAGCAAAAGAAGAATACAAAAATACTAAAAATTATTGGAAAAACATGACTGAAAACTTACAAGTAAATACACCATTAGAGTCAATTAATATTTTATTAAATAGTTGGTTAATTTACCAGACTATAACTTCAAGACTACTAGCAAAAACAGGGTATTATCAATCAGGTGGAGCTTATGGATTTAGAGATCAGCTTCAAGATACAATTGCACTTAAATATGTAAATCCAGATATAACAAAACAACAAATAATTAAGCATAGTAAACATCAATTTATAGAGGGAGATGTGGAACATTGGTGGCATGATGAAACTTCAAGAGGCATACGCACAAGGTTTTCGGATGATAGACTTTGGCTTGTGTATTTAGTAGAAGACTATATTGCATTTACAGGAGATAAAGAAATACTAGATATAAAAACTCCATACTTAAAAGGAAATTTACTTGAAAATGATGTAGATGAAAGATATGACATGTATGAGCAATCTGAAATAGAAGAAAGCATATATGAACATTGTAAAAAAGCTATCAACATTTCCCTAAATTTTGGGGAAAACGGCTTACCTAAAATAGGTTCTGGAGACTGGAATGATGGCTTTAGTACAGTTGGAAATAAAGGAAAAGGTGAAAGCATATGGTTAGGATTTTTTTTATATGATGTTTTGAAAAAGTTTATTCCAATATGTGTAGAAAAAGATGAAATAGAACTTGCAAAAAAATATGAAGAAATAATGGAAAAATTAAAAAGAACACTAAATTCAAGCGGTTGGGATGGAAGATGGTTTAGAAGAGCTTTTATGGATGATGGCAATGTTTTAGGAAGTATGCAAAATGAAGAATGTAGAATTGACTCAATTGCTCAGAGCTGGTCAGTTATATCTGAAGCAGGAGATAATGATAAAAAATATATATCAATGGAAAGTTTAGAAAATCATTTAATAGACAAGGAAAATGGTGTTATAAAATTATTAGATCCTCCTTTTGACAAAGGAATATTAAAACCTGGCTATATTAGTAGTTATGTACCAGGAACAAGAGAAAATGGTGGACAATACACACATGGTGCAATATGGTCTATTATTGCATTTAGTTTGCTGGGCTTTGGAGATAAAGCAGGGGAATATTATAGAATGATAAATCCGATTGAGCATAGTAGAACAAAAGAAGCGGCTAACAAATATAAAGTAGAACCTTATGTTATAAGTGCTGACGTATATACTCAAAAAAATTTAGCAGGAAGAGGTGGTTGGACATGGTATACAGGCTCAAGTAGCTGGATGTATGAAGCAGGTATTAAGTATTTATTAGGCTTACACATAGAAAATGGATATTTAAGTATACAGCCATGTATACCAAGCGATTGGAAAGAATATAGCATAAAATATAAACATGGAAACTCTGTATATAACATTCATGTAAGTAATCCAAATGGCAAAAATAACACAGTAGAAAGTTTTAAACTAAATGGACAAGAAATACCAGACAAGAAAATTGAACTAAATTCTACAAGTGGAACGTATAATATAAAAATATTTATGTAAACTAAGCTTGATTTATGTAAGAAAAAATGGTATAATTAATATAATTAAAGCTCGAGTAGCTAATTAATTACGAAAAGAGGTTACAACATGAAAACATCTAGGAAGAAAATTCGTCGAAAGCTTATTGGAATTATAAGCTTATCTTTGGGCATTCACTTTATGGTAGCCCATTTTAACAAGGTTTTTCCATTTGGTTTTGGATTTGAAAACAATGCGTTAAATAATGCCTTGATGTTCATCTGGGCATATACGGGGAGTATTCAGGGTGTGCTACTTGTTACGTATGGAATCGAACGATTGTTTCATGAAACAGTCGACAAAATTCTTAACAAAATCGAACGGAGATAGCAGCAAGGGAGGCGGAATTACGAAAGTGATTCCGTCTTTTCTATTACAGAAACGTATCAAAATTATTTCAAAAATGTGACAAAAAGGTTAAATATAAAAGTAAATTCTACTTTTAGCTGAATTTACTAATCCAAGAGAAA
>OLNV01000037.1_pt1 | contig 99073 bp, 169 predicted proteins | sample 1672891 | NCBI WGS metagenome assembly OLNV01 (sample SAMEA3136734, study PRJEB25190) | human gut metagenome | biome: human gut; feature: human-associated habitat; material: faeces | place: Austria | collected 2013 | reverse complement strand
CTCCAAATAATACTAATTAAGACGCATATCAAGAAACTGGAGACTTCGAAGGTATTGAATATATACCAGGAGATGGTTGGACTGATAACCCGCAAGGAGTTACTAAAGAACTATAGTATGAATGGGTATGTCAAAGAAAGTTTAGAGGAGGACGATGGAGAGCTTATACAGGACCTTCACTATGGGCTAAATACGGCAAAGATGGTTTAGATGGACTAGGTAGTATCGTATTAGACTTGGACAATGAAGTTCAATCGGTAGCTACAGATAATCTAGGGGCTGTAATATCTGGATTACCGGTTACTACTAAATTGACTATGTATTATGGTACTACCGAACTGAATCTTAGTTCTTTAAGTGTACGTCAAGTAGATGGAATTACGGCTACAGCAGATAGAAAGACTGGTATAATAACAGTAAGCACCATAACCCCTTCAGCTCCTACTAATATTCGTATACCTATTGATGCTTCGTGCGTATGGAACAATGAGTTAATAGAGAGAACTACGTATCTTACTATTAATAAAATTAAACCAGGTGCAGATGGTCAGGATGCAATATTATATTCTTTAGTGCCTTCTGTAGATGCTATGCATGTGGACAAAAAAGGAGTAGCTGATGTTAAGTTTATCAGCTGTGGGATTAAGAAGACCCAAGGAGAAGTTACTACTATGCTCACTTCTGTTCCTGTCGGATTCCAATTTAAATATGTAATAGACGAAGACTTAGCAGAAAACTATACTATAGGTTAGAATTTATCTGTTACTTCTATAAATAAAAAAGTAACATTCCTACTTACTAGTGGAGAAACTCTAGTAGATAAAGAGACTGTATTCAAAATAAGTGATGGTAAGGATGGTGTTGATGGTGTAGGAGGATTAGTAACAGACTTTGATAATGATATGTAGTCTGTTGCTTGTGATTCTAAAGGTAATGTAATTTCTGGATTACCGTTAACTACTACAGTAAGCATGTATTATGGTACTACTAAGTTAGTACTAGATAGTTTGGCTGTAGGGTCTGTAGAAGGAATAACTGCTAGTGCAAATGCATCAACAGGAGTAATTACAGTAACAAGCATATCTTCTACTACTGGGGATGTTATAAGAATTCCTGTAAATGTCAAAGCTTCTAATGACGGTACTCAATATATTAGAGATGTAATATTCACTATAAATAAGATAAGACCAGGTGCAGATGGAGAGAATGCAAAAGTATATTCTTTACTACCTTCAGTAAACGCTATTCATAGATTTAAAGATGACAGCAATGAAGTAAACTCAGTTTGGTGTGATCTTCAATTAAAAGAAGGTGATACTGTTAAAACTTTAAGTACTACTCCAACTGGATATAAGTTCACATACAAAGTAGATAATGGAGGTGAGGCCAACTACTCAATAGGTAGTGTAGTAGCTAGTAGTTCTATTACAGCTCAGGTGACATTTACTTTATATGATGAGAGATCAGGCAATAGAGTGACAGTAGATACAGAAACTATATATGTCATTAGAGATGGTAAGGATGGTGAAGACGGACAACCTGGAACAGTTCCAAATTGGAAGACTTACGTATATAAGTAGTCAAACACTAAACCAGATAAACCTACTTTTAGAGTTCCTCAACCCGGAGGATTAGACGGTTGGGTTGACTTTCCAGATTCTTCTACGGGGCAATGGTGGCAATGTATAGGTTTAGTATACGGAGAAACCAATAGTGTTCATGTTTGGGGAGAGGTAGTTCCATTAAATGGTAAAGATGGAGTAGCTCAAGACGGTAAGTATACTGAATTTAGATTCAAAGCTGTGACTACAGGTTATTCTCCTGGTACTCCTCAGCAGGTCCGTAATCCGGCAGGATGGAATACTACAGTACCTTCTGTAGATGAAAGTATAGAAACGCTATGGATGATAATGGCCGTTATAACTCCTAATGATGCATTGGAATCTGGTTGGAGTACTCCTGTAAGAATAAGTGGTGAAACAGGGTAGGACGGAGAACCAGGAGCAACGTTGTATACCTGGATAAAATATTCAGATAACGAACCTACTTCTGACGCTGACATATACGACACACCTAATAGATATACTAAATATATTGGTATAGCATATAATAAGACTAGCCCAGTAGAAAGTACAGATTATGAAGTCTATGAATGGACTAAGTGGGTAGGAGCTGATGGTAATAAAGGTAGGATAATATATCCAGTAGGTACTTATAGTGATAGTAAAACATATACCTGTACTGATGAAAAGGCACCATATGTATTCTTTAATGATGAGTACTATGTGATGAACAAAAACGGTAATTGGTTAGGTACTAGCACTGGAAAGACTCCAGAACAAGATTGGAACACCAATGGCAGTAATGCTACATGGATCTTAATGGATAAATACGAAGCCTTGTTCACTAAAATATTAATTGCGGATGGTGGCAGTATGGGTAAATTTATATTCAATGGAGATTACATGTTTAGCCAAGAAGGAGTTGATGGTGGAGGAAATGCTACTAGTAATTATTAGAATTTTACTAATAACACAGTTAATTTCACTAACCATTTCACCATGCCCTCAGATTCCAACTGGGTAGATGAAGTATCAATAGAGACATATAAAGTAACTGTACGTAATGCTGTTGTATCTATGATGTGGGGAGTTAATACAGATATAGTTAGTACTACTAAATAGACTCCTGAATTTAAAATAAAAGTTAAAGGAGTAAAAACTTATCCTTCGGCAACTGTACAGTTACAATATAAATATATTAAGAATGGTAATCTAGAGTACATACAAATGCCTATAACTAGTTCTACAGTAGAATATACTTTACCGGCCAGTGAAGCTGGTAGTGGAGGAGACTACACTACATCTATAGAGATAGCGCAATTTGGTACTGGATCTTTAAGTGTATCGTTTGAATTTTATATAAGTAATGTATTTATTCCTAATTTCATGGTAAATGCTGTCACTGGATAGGTAGATATGAATAAAGGAGTAATAAGAATGAGAAGTGCTGAGGAATATGATAAGTTATACTACTCATAGTTAACTGGTAGCACATCAGTATATAGACCTAATATTACATCTAATAAACAGCTAATGGTAATAGATGATGTTGGATCTACTGATTATACTATATCATTACCTTTCAATGATGCTTATGAAGGTATGTCGTTATACATATTTTATACTTCTACTACTGGTGCTGGCAACTACGCACTGAGAATAGTAACTGAAAACTCTCAGAGTGATTTACCTGGAGGAGTAGGTAAATTCCTATATAACGGTTCATTAAGTTTAAGTATAATAACATTAACTCCTAATAAGTTTGTATAGCTTAAATACACCAACATGGCTTCTGGATATGTAATGTCTGGTAGTACCGTTGTTCCATTTAATTGCCCTGCTTGGATGGTTGAAAATGGGTCTGATTTCTAGAAACAAATATAATTATGAATGATCTAAATAATTACGTAAATAATAAACTATTATACTCTGTAAAATATAATAACAGAGACATAGTATCTGCTATATGCTCTAATGAGTTATAGTTTCTACTTACTAAAGTGGAATTTGTTCAAGATAGATAGATGCTAGAATCTATGATTTGTGGAATTAATAGACAGATAGATAAAGATATACCTTTAAAGTTAGTTAAAGTGTGTAACATAATAAATTGTAAAGACTGTAATTATTGCAGGACCTGTTGCTCAAATTAACGTTCAGTATTATTATTAACTAAATATGTAAATTATGAAAATAGATTTTAAAAATATAGTTATTAGAGATATTGAGGGTAATGAAGAGAATATAGATATGTCAAAAGAGTTAGGTAAAATTCTTTATAAATCTGCTATAAGTAAAGAAGGATTAGAACTAGCTAAGGACATTTATGATAATGGTGAAGTAGAACTTGACAAAGATGCTGCAACTTCTATAAAAGGTGTAGTATCTAATGGCTTCTTAGCTATAGTTCAAGAATCTGTAATACCTATGTTAGATGAAATTATAAATTCTGAAAACAATGACCAACAAGCTGAGTGAATACAGTGATAGGGAATTGTTAGAAGCAATATATACTATGTTACAATATGTAATAGTAAGAGTAAACGAAATTGATAACGATGATAAACAATTTGGAATGAATCTTGCTGCAGATTTACTTGGTAGTATAGTATATGATGCTCAACCTAGAACTACAAGATATGCAAATTAAATGGTTAAAAGAAAGTAATAGAACGAAGCACCTGAAGTACGCAATACTACCAGGTGCTCTGTTCACTATATTATTTGTAGCTGGTTTGGCTACAGGTATGGAATTTAAAGATAAACAACATGGTGGTAAATGGGATTGGTTAGACTGGATAGCTACTATGATAGGTGGTGTTATTGGTCAAGCAATTCAAGTAGGTGTAATATTATTATTGAAGTTATGCATATAATATCAGAAAGAATAGCTAAAAGAAGTACATATACTATAAGTAATATGTATATAGATGGTGTTAAATTCTGCAATGTTCTTGAAGATACAGATAGAGGACTTACACAAGATACACCGTCAGAAGATATATAGAAAACCAAAGTATATGGTAAGACTGCAATACCTACTGGTACATATAAAGTTACTTTAGATGTTGTGTCTCTTAAATTTAGTAAATATAAACAATATAAATTCTGTAACGGAAAATTACCTAGATTATTAGATGTACCTGGTTTCAATGGTATTTTAATTCATATAGGTAACACAGAGGCGGATACAGATGGATGTTTATTGGTAGGAAAAAATAACGTAGTTGGTAAAGTAACGGAAAGTACTGTAACATTTAAAGCATTATATGCTAAGATGCAAGAAGCAGTAGAAAACGGAGAAGAAATTACTATTACTATTAAGTAACACAGAGGCGGATACAGATGAAAACAATTTTATATAATCCTATATTTATTAATCCACAGGCTTATTACGTATTTCCAAATCTGAATGGTTAGTTAGTGGAATAGAAAGATGTTACCATTGAACCTGCCAAGTATTCCGGAACAATAGAAGTAAAGGTAATTGCTAATGGAGATAGTAAGCTTATTAGGTATTATTCTAATACTAATAAGATAGATCTATCAGAGTTCAAAGATTCTTGGATTAGAATAAATTTATACACAGATTTAGGAGCTGTAGTGTTGGGGGAATGGAAACTACAAATATCAACTCCAGTACCTCCTGAAGTGAATTACATAGTCTTAATAAAGAATACTACACTAATTTAGAATAAAAAACTAATTAAAAATAATTATGGAAAAGATATTTGATATAGCAAAAGACTCTGAAAAATCATGGGGTACTTTAGCAACTGCGATTGATGGGAACTTTGAGGAAGTATTTTCCAAAATTGGATACACACGAAGCAATACTGACGCAATACCTGCCAATGGCGAATATGTTAATCGGGATTTCACTCTTGCAGATGGAGAAGATGTCGGATTATATGTAGATGCTGATGCTATTTTCCAGCCGGGTTGTATGCTGACATTCTATATTTATAAGAATGACGGTATGCGGATAAGCAGAACTATCAAGAATAAGACTACTTACGATAGTCTGCGTACTCTATTCTCCTATACAAGTGGAGATATTACTGGCTATGCATATTATATTACAGGTCATAATGCCGGAAATGTTATCACCTCATTCAAGTATTATGGGATTGAAGACGATGTAGAAACACTTTCAACGTCTATTCCCGAGATAAACGAAAGTATTAAATGCGTTTCTGACAATCTTGCGTACACGCAAAAAATAGCAGGAGGGAGAACTACGATAAATATAGCACTAACTGCGGGTTTATCTGTAGAACCAGATGTAAAGTTCCCGTGCATAATTAAAAAGGATTCTCAGGTGACATTTAATGTTGTGGATGCAGATGGAATAATAAATTCGAATCCTAGTGTGTACTTATGGTATACAGACAAGGAGCCCCGCATTAAATGTAAATACATTGATAGATATTACTTCCGATGTTGAAGCTATAGCGATTTACTTAACAGGATCATCGGTGCTTATGTCTGGAACAATCAAGTTATATGCAGATTTCTCAAACTTAATTATTAAAGAGGCAAAAGATTATGCTGATGGTAAGGATAAATTGTTTGAACTGGTTGGAATTGGTGCTTCATCTGCCATTTATAGCGATTGGAAAATCGGTGATTTATATTATTCAACCTCCAGAAATAAGATATATAGATGTTGCTCCATAGCCCCATTTGATACAGAAGAAACTAATATCTTGGATAGAGGTGTATTGTATAAATATAATGGAATTATTTACATTTATGATGGTATATCTTTAACTAAATACCACGATAAGGATATTGAAGATGGCGTAATACTTGATTATAACGAGTATCTTGTCGGAGAGGATGTAAATAACGATAATACAGGAGGAGATAAAGCAACTTATATCTATAAGGATATCGCCCGATTCGGGGTTGCGGCTGATGAACAGGTTGAAATTTCTTGTGATAACATAAAAGATGCTATTTCTGCTAGATCAATACAAATTTATGGTTTTACGAAAAACGGTGAAAAAACTGAGATTAAGTCAATGGGTGCGGGTAAAATAGTTTTTTTGCCTTCTTTGTTATATGAAGCTTTGTCTGTAAGGTTGTACCCGACAACAAGCGGTATGAGTGCATCATATGCTACTTATACAGGTCTTAAGATACGAAAAACTAGAAGCGAACCTGTACCTGCATATTATTTGAAGGATAATTACCTTAAGGATAAGCTATCAACGATAAGAGGTAAGATGGCGGATGCGCAAGGCAATTACGATGCATTTGTATTCATCACGGACATCCATTGGCTCCGCAATACTAAAAACTCCCCCGCGCTCATTAATTACATTTCAAGCAGAGTTCCGTTGCCAAGAGTTATAATGGGAGGAGATTATGCAGACGGATTGAACATAGACTGTAACTTGGCGTTTAATTCTTTAAGCAATAAGATATATCGCGCCATCGGCAATCACGAATATATGAATTATTTTGAAGAAGATGGGGTGCAGGTAAAAACCAATATCACGGACGCAGAAATATGGTCATCATTACAAAGTGGCATGACAGACTGTGTTATAGGCGATGCAAATACAAATTACTATTATGTAGATAACACTGTCCAGAAAATGAGGTATGTGTTCCTTTCGGTGTTTACTGATGATTCGGCAGGTAAATTTGAGGAAACGCAGGCTACTTGGTTAAACAATACCCTAGCGAATATGCCAGACGGTTATCTTGCAGTTGTTGTTGCTCATTATTATATGTCTGATGATTATCCGACATCTTGGACTCCTACATTAACATCTATTGGTCAGCAGATAGCTAATATATGTGATTCGCATAGTGGAAATGTTGCGTGTATGTTGCAGGGGCATACGCATATGGACTTAATGAAAAAGACAGATGGTGGTATACCAATATTTTCTACAACTTGCGACAAGGCTAATGCGGATAGTGATGAGATTGGTGAAAGGGCTTCTTATATTTATGGTAAGCGAACTAATGGAACAATAAATGAACAGGCATTCGATGTGGTCATTATCAATAAAAACGCAAAAAAAGTCAGCCTTGTCAGGATTGGTGCGCCTGCTGACAATGGGGGAGGAGCTGAACTTGAAGTAAGAGAGCAAACTTATGCATAACTCACTGAATTTTATATCCCAATAGATATTATATAGTTGGTTAAATAGTAAAGTTTATGAAATACACAGTATTCCCAACAATTGACTTGCAAGAAGTCGCTCAGGATGAGATAGACAAGCGTAACCTTGTTCCTCGCAAGAGCGTAAATGAGAGTGAAACTTTGATGAAATGCCAGCACTATACACAGTTAAAAAATAGTTAATAAGCACAGAAAAATGGTAAGATTTGTAAACTTTAGAGCAACAGATATTTAGCCTAATCCAGATGAAGTAATGTATTGGGTAGATCTGGCTACTGATCCTCTAGGTGGTAGTATTAAAACTTGGAATGCGGAAGGGTATTGGGAAACTCTTCGAGTATTAGAAGGTACACTACCAGAATTTGGAGAGAAGATTAAAAAATATGTACAATAGCAATTAGAATCATACGAAGAACGTGTAGATGAGAAGATTAAGATTATTGAAGGTCAAATAGCTATTGTAGATCAAGATATAGAGTCATTAAAACAAGGTAAACAAGATAAGCTAGTAGCCGGTGCGGGTATTAATATATCTGATAATGTAATATCTTGCATAGTAGACTTAACTTTATATAAGGTAGTGCTTGAATTACCTACTGAAGATATTGATCCTACCAAAATATATTTGGTATTAGATGAAGACGGAGAGGAAGGTAATATATGGAAAGAGTACATATATGTGAATAATCATTGGGAATTGATGGGAGAATATCAAGCTCCTATAGATTTGTCCCCGTATCTTACTAAAGAAGAGGCTTAGAATACTTACGCAACCAGAGCACAATTATCAAATACCAATAGAGTTATAGGTATTACTGGTGATGGAAATCTACCGGATCTATCAGATACTAATTATCTTAGTAATTCTAAAGATTTAATAAATAATATTAAGGTTCTAGATGGATAGATCGCAGATGGTAGACACGAAGAAGTATGGGAAGTACTGTATAATCAATTTACAGTAATTTCAGGATTTTCAGTTTCCCCCACTATAATCGAAAAAGGAGTTTCTACTTCTATTAAAATGGCTGGTAGATTCTTATTTAATAATGAACCTTTTATTCCATAGAGTGTAACTCTTAAAAGAGATTCTGTAGTTATACATAATACTCCAATAGATAATCTTAATGGCATCACAGATAATCTTGATACTACTAGTGATAGTGTTGTCTATAGAGTAGATATAATAAGTAATGAAGTACAAAAATCAGCTACTGCGACAGTTCGTGCATACTACCCTATGTTTTTTGGTCATTCTCCAAAAACCAGTTTAACTTCTATAGATATAACGGGCTTTACTAAGTAGCCTATCAAGAGTTCACCAAATGGAACATATTCTATGAATGTAAATCAAGGTGATTACGTGTGGTTATGCATACCATCTAATTTTAATATATCTAAAGTGACATCTTCTGGATTTGGAGTTCCCATGGAAAATCCTATTTCAGTAACTGTAGATAGCAAGGGTACATATAAATGTTATCGTACAAGTGGGTAGCTTAATGCTGGAACGTTTGATTTTACAATTGGATAAGAATAAAATATATTATGGCAAACATTAAAATATATGGTACCCTGGTTAATGATACTACAGATCCTAAGATAGTCAATACCGATCAAACTTGGGATAAAGATTTATAGAAGTACCAATCTGATATTAACCAGAGTACGAATAGCTTAAAAACAGAACTCGATGAAGAGATTGCTAGAGCTACTCAAGCAGAAATAGACATATAGAATAGTGTGTCTGCAGAAACAGCAAGAGCTCAACAGGCAGAAGCAGATAATCTTGAAAAAATAAATAATGAAATAGCAAGAGCTAAATAGGCTGAAGAGACTAATGCTAAAGCTATTAAAGATGAATCAGATAGAGCTAAAGCTGCTGAGTCAAAGAATACTGATGCTATTAATACAGAAATAAGTAGAGCACAAACTGCAGAGAATCAAATAATTGGTTCTGTATATTCCTTAGATAGTTATGTTAAAGAATCTATTACAGAATTAAAAGAATCAATTGGTAGTGATAGTGGTCTTTCTGATAGAATAGATGAAGTTGAGGCTGCATACAAAGCCGCAGATAATGCTTTAGGACAAAGAGTCACTGATGAAATTACTAGAGCTACTAATGCAGAAAATGCTAATACTAATAAAATTACTGCTGAGAAGAACCGTAATGACGCACAAGACACTTTAATAACCAATCTCCAAAATAGTAAAGTAGCATCAGTAGAATTGATCTAGGATTAGTAGAATAGTTTGCATTACACATTAATGGTAGATTCTGTTAATGCTGGAGAAATTAGTATACCTAAAGATAGATTCCTTAAAGAAGTTGTATATGATGCAGATACTACTAGTTTAGTATTCACTTTTGTAGCAGAAAATGGAGATTCTGTAGTAAGAGTAAACATAGGAGATTTAGTAGATGTATATACTGCTGGAAATGGATTACAACTTGCTGCATCTAACAAATTTAATGTAGTTATAGACTCTACATCAGATTCATATTTAACTGTAGGCCCTAATGGAGTAAAATTAATAGGTGTAGCTGCAGCTATTAATTCCGTTAGATCAGAGTTTGAAGAATCTAATTAGCAGTTGATAGGATCAATAGAAGCAGAAACTGCTAGAGCTACAGAGGTAGAGAATAACCTAGTAGGTCAAATATACGCACTAGATTCATAGAAACAAAACACACTTATAAGTGGTACTAACATAAAGACGGTTAATGGGGAATCTTTAGTTGGAGCAGGTAATATTGAAATTACAGCAGGAGCTGGAGAAGTAGGTGAAGCACCAAAGGATAATAAAAAATATGGTAGAAGAAATGCAGCATGGTCTGAGATTATTGAATTTTCTGGTAACTATAATGATCTGACTAATAAACCCACTATACCCGATACCAGTGCGTTAGCTACTAAGACAGAATTGAATAGTGGATTATCTGGTAAACTTAGTTTATCTGGTGGTACTATGACTAATACTAATTTGGTTACTAATCTTAATGCTCAATTACTTGATGGTAAAGACTCTAATAGATATGCAAAAAGTGTTGGTAACGTAAGCAAAAATTACGCAGATACGTGTTACATAGAAGCTATAGGATATACTAACGCAGATGATTTAGGAACTGGATCATACGACTATGGGTAGTTCTTGAGCTTTACTAGTGGTACTAGTGTTACTCAGTTTTATATTCCAGATTTAAGATAGAGTACTTTATCGAAAGTAAGAATGTATGTTAGGAGTGATTTCAATGGAGTTACTAGAACACTAGCAGATGCAGAATGGAAAGCTTTAGCCTATTATGATGATTTAACTTGGAGTAATATAACTAATAAACCTACATTCTCTTCATCTTCTGTTGCTAATTCTGTAGCATAGAGAGACTCTTCATCTAGATTATGGGCAACCGGTTATGTAGTATCTGGTTCAGATGGTAATTAGTTATTAACAGGTTCTGGAGTTACTAAATCAGTATTTGATTTCACTAGGTTTTTAGCTCCTAATAACATAGATCAAGCAACCGGTTCATTTTTTGGGTATTATAATAGAGACAACTCTGGACAGTTACCAATAACAGGAGAAAAAGGTAATATACTTTAGATAACTGATAATACTGCATCATTGCCAGGTAGTAGTAATAATAATTCTTTGCAAATAGCTTTATCACACGGTAATGTAGACAATTTATACTTTAGAAGTTCGTTATCCAATAGCGGTTGGAACTCGTGGAAGAAATTAGTTACGTCATCTGATAAACTACCAACTCCATATGCATTGACATTTACTGGAGCTGTAACAGGAACTTGGGATGGATCTGCAGCTAAAACAATTAATATACCAGCATCTGCATCGGGGCCTAAGGGAGATAAAGGGGATCCGGGAGAGAACGGTATAACACCAACTATTGGTTCCAATGGTAACTGGTATTTAGGAGATACTAATACTGGTAAACCTTCTAGAGGTGCAACTGGACCCAAGGGAGATACAGGAGCTCAAGGACCTAAAGGTGATGCCGGTACTGCTGCAACTATTACAGAAGTATCTGCTGTTACTCTACCATATACTTCAGAAGCAACAGTAACAATGGGTGGTACGGCTAGTGCCAGAACATTCAGATTTGGTATACCTCAAGGTCATACAGGAGCGCAAGGAGAATAGGGTCCGAAAGGAGATAAAGGTGATACTGGTCCTACTGGGCCGAAGGGGGACAAAGGTGATAAAGGAGATAAAGGTGATGTTGGACCACAAGGACCTCAAGGTGATCCTGCTAATAGTAAAGTAGCAATATTTACTACTGATAATTTATTTAAGACAAATAGAAGTACTTATGTCACTCTTAATAGTGCAGATGTTGCCATACTAAAAAAAATAAATAATGATGGAGATTTAAACAAGTATCAATTCTTATATTATGGTAACCCTTAGGGTGATTACGGTACATTTCCAATGGTTATAGCAAGCTCTGTTTTAGACAGCGGAGGTTTGTCTGATGGAGTTGCGGTATATGCTTCCATTATAAACGATCAAGGAGATTGTATATCTGAAGTATTTAATGTCGAAGACTACGCTGGTGGCGGATTTACTACTAATGATCAGGCTGCCGTTAGTATGAGAAATTGGAACAACAGCAGTAGATTTAATACTGATGGATATTAGAGATTTACAAACGGACTATAGATATGTTGGGGTACACACACACCTAGTGCTTCTTCAGAGTTAAAAACTGTAACGTTTCCTATTGGTTTTTATAGTGTTCCGTGGACTGTGATGGTTTCGTTCAAAACCAATAATAATACTTATCGTAATATGTATAGTGCAGTAGTTACATAGGTTCACGCGTCTAGTTTCACGTATAGAGCGACAGAAGCAGATATGAGTACTTCGGCAGCATATACTACACAACCTGTAAGTTATATAGCAATAGGTAAATGGAAAAGATAATATGAAGAATATAAGTAATAAAATATACTGGAAACAAGGTTTTTATTGTGAACCGGTAGACGGAGCGGTAGAAATAACAGAAGAATATTGGTAGGAATTATTATTTGCTCAATCTCAAGGCAAATTAATATCTGAAGATGAAAGTGGGTATCCTGTAGCTGTAGATTACGTAGCTACTATAGACGAAGTAAAGAAGATAACTATATAGAATATAGAACGGTATGATAGATCAGATATTATTAATTCAGTAATTATTGACGGAGCTTCTATTTGGCTTAATAAAACGGAGAGATTATCTATAAGAGAATTAGCCAATGTTAAAAGAGCTAACGGAGAAGCAAATATAACTGTATGGTACAATAATAATAAGACTATCATACCATTAAACCAATTTAACAGTATAATGGATAGTATAGAGTTATATGCATCTGAATGTTATAATACTACTCAACAACATATAGCCAATATTAAAAAACTAAACAGTAAAGAACAAATTAACAATTATGACTATACTGTTGGATATCCAGATAAGTTAATTATAAACTTAAGTAAATAACATATAACAATGAAAGAAAACATAAATTTTAAAGCTAGTGTTACAGCTCCAGATCCTAAGGAAGTAAATTACTGGATTGATCTAAAAGAAGATTCAACAGGTGCTGTAATTAAAGTTTATAAGAATTCTGGTTGGGCTCCTATTAGTGGAGATACAGAAGTAATAGAACAACTGGAAGAGAAGATTGATAACAAAGCAGATAAGTCTGATACCTATAATAAGGAATAGGTAGACGCTAAGGTAGCATCTGTATATAGAGTAAGAGGTACTGTAGCAAACTTTGCTTCTTTGCCCGAAGTAGCTGTAATCGGAGATGTGTACAACGTAGATGATACAGGAGCTAATTACGTATGTATTAGTGCTGATCCAGCAGAATGGGATAAATTATCAGAAACTGTAGACTTAACTAATTGCATATCGTCAGAGGTTGTTAGTAGCATAGTTACTATGACTCAGGCAGAATATAATGCATTACCTAATAAAAATTCTAAAACATTATACTTAATTTACGAATAATTATGGAACTTGGAGATAAAAATATTGTAGCTGTCCGTTTAGGAAACGCTAACGTATTTACTAATTATTATGGGGTTAGTTTCCCTATAGAACCTCAAAGTACTACTTTGACTAGAATTGGTTATATGCCTTGGCATAAAGAATTACCTATTCAATCTAAAATGAAATCATGTACACTTACTGCTGATGGTGTGGTTAAATATCTTAAAGCAGACGATAGAACTAAATATGAAGATGGTTCTAATAGAGATATGACTTTAAATACCATGGTAGAAATACCTGAGTTTTGGTATAAGTGTATGAAGGATGACAATACGGTATATCTAAATTTGTATCCTGCAGATCCTATGATACCTGGAGTAGAACATGTAGAGAAGTTCTATATTTCAGCATATGAAGCGTCTAACGTTGAAAATGTATATAAATCTATCAATGATGGTACTATTACTCCTTCAGTTAATGTTGCAAGAACTGTAATGCAACAAAGAGCTAGGGCTAATAAGGCTGGTAGTACTAATTGGAATATATATACTTATAATGCACACAAGGTGCTTACTATACTATATTTGGTAGAATATGCTTGTACTAATTCTCAAAAAGCATTTAATGCTGAACTAACTGCAGAAGGTTATCATCAGGGAGGTCTAGGAGATGGTGTTACTATCGGTAGTATACAAGTGAATGGATCAACTAAATATAATTTCATACCCTGTGGTAGTACTGATGAACACGGTAATTTTACAGGAATTACTTCAGTTACTGTTGATAGCAGTGATGCAGAAGGGGTTGTTACTCAGAAGACCTACAAGGTTCCTACTTACAGAGGAATAGAAAACCCATTTGGTCATGTATAGAAAAATTGTATAGACACACTTGTACATTATAATGCAACTTCTACGAAAAATGACGTTTATGTTACTACCGATGTAAGCAAATTTGGTTCGACTAATGTTTCAGATTATACCTTACAATGCAGTACTGTAACTAATGAAGGTTATAAGAAGAGACTCATCTATAATGAATCATTTGATTTGTTTCCACCAATTGATGAGGCATATGGAGGAAGTTCTGTTACTTACTGGTGTGATTATAATTATACTAATAACAGTTCATCAGACAGAACATTGTTTATAGGCGGTTGTGCTGGCAATACTTCTCTTTCCGGTTTGCTTCTTCTGTATTCTAATTATGCTCTCGGCTCTGCTGCTGCCAGTGTCGGTACTAGGTTAATCTATATACCTTAATTTAAATATAGATAAAGTTGTCCTCTGTCATTAAGCAGTAATGCTAGCAATACTTCTAATTCCAGTTTACTTAATCTGTATTCTAATAATGCTCTCAGCAATGCTAATGCCAATGTCAGTACACTGAAACCTTAATAAAATATATCTGAATGATAAGATGAAAAACTGTTAGAGGAGACTTTACCACTAGGTAAAAAATGACTAATTAAAATCTTCGTGTCAGTAACTTTGTGAAAACTCGAAATAGGATTTCAGATGAAAAGATACAATAATTTATTTGATAAAATAGTAAGTTTAGATAACTTATATGCGGCTGATAAAAAAGCTAGAAGATATAAATCACATAGACCTGAAGTAATATTATTTGATAAGAATAAAGATAAATTACTTTTAGATCTACAAAGAAAACTAATAAATGGGGAATATGAAACTTCTGAATATTATGTTTTCAAAATATATGAACCAAAAGAAAGAGAAATATTTAAGCTACCGTACTATCCTGACAGAATTGTACATCATGCTATTATGAATATAATGGAGCCTATATGGGTATCTGCATTTATAAAAGGAACTTATAGTTGCATTAGAAAGCGCGGTATACACAAAGCTTTGAAAGATGTTAAATTTGCTTTAAAGGATGAAATAAATACGCAATACTGTTTAAAGTTAGATATCAGAAAGTTCTATTCTTCTATAGATCACGATATATTAAAAACAATAATAAGGAAAAAAATAAAAGACAAAAGACTATTAAGTCTGTTAGATGAAATAATAGAATCAGCTTAGGGAGTACCTATTGGTAATTACTTATCCTAGTTCTTTGCTAATTTATATCTTACTTATTTAGATCACTGGATTAAAGAACAAAAGAAAGTTAGATACTACTTTAGATATGCAGATGATATTGTAATATTAGGTGGAGATAAGTAGTAGTTACGAGATTTATTCTATAACATACAGGATTATCTTAATAATAAATTAAAGTTAAACTTTAAGGATAATTGGTAGATATTTAAGGTAGATTCGAGAGGTATAGATTTTGTAGGATATAGAGTATTTCATACTCATACGTTATTAAGAAAGCGTATAAAAAAGAGATTCTGCAAAAAGATAAACAAGTTAAATAAAAAATAGAACCTAGATAAAGATACATATAAGCAAAAAATATGTAGCTATATAGGTTGGATTAAATACTGTAATGGACGTAACTTGTTAAATAAAATGTCTAAATATAAAGAGCTATTAGAATATATTAAAGAATAATTAGACTAAGAAACTATATATAAATATATACGTTTTATGAGTATATCAAAACAATATTATCAGCCCTGGCAGACTAATTATCAGCTAGGGTTTTACTTTTCAAAACACTTGCTATGATTCACAATATAGGAGATCCGGTTATGACACTATTAAAAAGTATGTTCAGCAGTGCACAAAAAATATCTGCTGTAATACTAGCGGGAATCACTAGCTACTTTGCACCAATTTCAGTAACTGTTGTTTGCGTATGTTTATTTATCATTGTAGATGTAATCCTTGGTTATAAAGTTTCTCGTAAGTATGGTCATAAGTAGATAGAGTCCTACAAATTATGGAAGACTATAAATAAGTTATTTGAGGCTGTACTGTTGATAGCAGGAGCACATGTAATAGATACTAGTATAGTTACTTCTATAGATTTGCATGCTGTAGAGTTTATATCTGGTATGATATGTGGAACAGAGTTTATATCTTGGCTTGAATCTATGAAAGATTTACATCCAGATTGCAAGATTTGTAAAGTAATAGAAAAAGTTTTAGGAAAGGTTATCAAATCTAAAGGTGAGAAATATCTCGGAGTAGATATTGACATTAATGATTTAAAAAATACCAATAATGATAATAACAGCAATACTCACAGTAGTTAATTGGTTGAAAGGAAATTTCAAAGCACTTACCATAAGTTTCATATGTATTCTAACGGTAAGTGCTTTTTTTATGTACAACCAACTGAAAAAAAAGGATGCAGAGATAGCTAGGCTAGTTAATAATACTAGTTACTATGAATCTCTATTTGATAAGAAAGATTAGGCTAATAGAACATTATAGCTTACTATAGATTAGTTAAAATGTAGTAAAGACAGTATAATTGAATAGCTTAATGAAACCAAAAAGAAATTAAAAGTTAAAGATAAGAACCTGGTACAAGCTCAAGTAATCAATACAGAAGTAAAGGATTCAATCAAAACAGTAATCCAAACAAAAGAATCAGATTTTAGTAAGGAGTTAAAACTCAATAAATTAACAACAATCATAGTAAGTAGAAAAGATTCAATCTTATCAGTCACATTAGATTTGAAGAATGCTTAGACATTATTCATAGAAGAAAAAAAAGTGTATCGTAATTAGTACAAATCGTGGCTGTCCAGGTTCTTTCACTTTGACTTTAAAAAAGATAAAATTCGCAAATTTACTATAGATAATTCCAATAAACTTATCAAAGTAACTGATACCAGAATAATAGAAATCAAATAAACTATTATTATAAACATAAATTAATCAATAATAATATGCATAGAATAATCCGTACAAAAGCTTATGAAGCTGAACACGGTCCTCATTTCAATGAAGAACATGCTCGTAAAGCTGTAAATAAAATGGAAAATGAAGACGGAACAAGAGGTCAACATTGGTCATTAGAAGAAACTACAGCATTAGCTAATCAATATGGTATTCGTTTAGATGAAAAGATAAACAAATATGATTGGTACGTTGCATTGAATATGGTATACTCTGATTACTATCGTGTCATTGTTAACATTACCGGCACTAACAATACGAAGTTCTTCGTAGAATTAGCTAAAGCTTGGATCTGTGACAAAGATATAGATGAAGGTAAGATGTGGTTCTACTATATTTATGTCATGTGTGATAAGATTAGAAACGCTGAAGAAGATCTTTATGAAAGACATTACAGCAAGTACGAAGATGATGACGAAGAGGAACGTTATGGAAACTACCGTAGAATGGGTAGATCTTCATATGGTAGACGTAGAGAATACGACAGAGAATACGATGAAAGAGACTTTGAGAAGGAGAGAGAAAGAGAGAAATCCTTTCCTATGGAAGAAGAATTCAAACGTGGTCGTTCTGTGCGCTACATTAGATATTAATCAAATTAAATCAATCCTAAATAAAATCAATTATGTTAGAAGATAAAATTATTGTTCAAGACCGTGGTTTTGACGCTGGTCTAGCTGCATTAATGCAGAATGGTAATAAAAGTATGGACCCTGCAGCTCTCATGGCTATGATGAATAACAATGGAGGTTTCGGTGGCAACGGTTGTTGGTGGATCTGAATCATCTTACTGTTCTTTGTTTGGGGCGGTTGGGGTGGTAATGGCTTCGGTAACAGAAGCGGTGAAGCTTCACAGCTTGCTTCTCAGTTAAATACTGATGCCAACACTAATCTGCTAATGCAAGCAATCAATGGTAACAAAGAAGCTATCAGCACATTGTCTAATACTTTGAATTGTGATATTAATTCAGTTCAAAATGCTCTGAATACTATTAACGCAAGTGTAAGTCAGATAGCTTGTGATACCAAACTTACAGGTGCACAAGTAATTAATGCTATACAGAGTGGTAATGCAAGCCTTGCATCTCAGCTGGCTTCTTGTTGCTGTGATGTTCGTAATGCTATAACTACTCAGGGTTATGAAAATCAGTTAGCTATTGTAAATCAAACTAATACTTTGACAAACAATGCTAATACTCAGTTCAATATACTGGGTGCTAAAATAGATGCTCAGACCCAAATCATCAATGACAGATTCTGTCAACTTGAAATGCGTGAAATGCAGAATAAGATAGATGTTCTCCGTGATGAAAAACAAGCTTATCAATTGTCTGCTCTTACTCAGCAATAGACTCAGAATTTAGTTAATCAATTGAGACCTACTCCGGTTCCCGCATATCTGACTTGTAATCCGTATGGATGTAATGGTGGCTTTACAGGCTATGGTTACAATGGTTATGGTTACTCTGATGGATGTGGCTGTGGATGCTAAGAAAGGAGGTAAATATGTTTTTCAATTTTAATCCTTATACATTTAATAGAAGTAGAGTAAGAACTATAGATAACTTTGGTATACCATCGTTAAGAACAATTTATGTTACTACTGATACTACCAATAACACTGTTACTTATGGTATCTGTCCTAGAATATGGAGACAGCTACCTTGTGAAGGAATGTTTTTGCTTAATATAGTAAATACTCCTGCAACAACAGTAACAGCAGCTTCTCTAGTAAGTATAGATACTACTAGAACTGCTAATCAAGTAAGTCCTACGACTACTACTTCTACAGGAGCTAGAGCTCTTATAAATGGCTCAGGCGATCAAATGGCTACAGAAGAAATATCTACTGGCAACAGGTATTTGATTTACTACAATAAATCAAATGGTATATTCTAGACTGTAAACCATATAGTGTTGCCTACTACTGCTACTGCGTAATTTTTAATCAAAAAGGGCTCTTAACGGAGCCCTTTAATAAATACTTATTATGATAACATTTGCACAATTAAATATAGGAGATCCTATACATGTATTAGAAATAACTGGGACATTCAAAAAAAGTACTACTTACTATAAAGGTACTGTGATGAATATGTCCAAGGTTTATGATGAACCACTTTCTCCTCAATAGTTCCCTTTGCCTAATTAGAATAGAAAGAAATTAGTAGACATAACAATAGGGTGTGACGGCGAATAGAAAAAATTATCTGTAGAAGAAGGTAAATCCATTATAACAGATGGAACTGTAGGTTTAACTATAGCAACTGATAAACAACAGATAATAACAATGGTAAAAAATAATTATAACGAATACAAAGCAAAGAAGGAAGCTTTAGCTAAGTATGAAGAAGAGATGAATAAGTGCGATGCAATACTCAAGTAGTTAGATTACTAGGAAGAAAACATAAAACAAGAAGATCCTAGAATAAAAGAATTACAAGAACAAGTTGCAGAGTTAAAAGGATTAATAAAGCAAGCAAGTAATATGGTTCCACCTTAGATGAAATAGATGTTACCATAGAATATGCAAAAAGCAATGAATGAGGCTAGTTAATACTAGCCTTTTTTATTTTAAGCCTTTTATTTAAACGCTATTACTATATCTTGTCAATTGTACTACTTTACATATAAAGTGTCTAAAAAGTCCTTAAAATACGTTATAGATATATTTAATAAATAATGCATTATGAAATTAAACACATTGAATACTATTATTGATGATATTTTACTTGAATTGCGCAATAGTTCTGTTTCTGAATCAGAACACATAAGTAGAATATAGATAGAACAATGGATTAACAATTACCGAGCTTTATTAATTAAGCAAGACATAGATAAGGGTAGAGATATCAATCCCATGTATGTCCAAACTATTAGATGTATACACTTAGAAAGGAAAGAGTGTATACCAGGTCACTTTGTATATGTTAGTGATATAACGTTACCTAAACTCATAGACTTTCACTTTAGAACAGGTCTAGTTTCTGTAAAGGATATGTATGGTAATCTGATATAGTTAGGTAGTGAGTCCAAAATGAAACTTTAGAAGTATAGAAAATATACATGTAAGGATTATATTGCTTACTTAAAAGACAGTCGTATATACGTAGAAGGAGGTAACAATCAGTTAGAATATATAGAGGCTGATGTTATACTAGAGAATCCTGCAGATGCTAATGAATGCTTTGATCCGGACGGGCCGTATCCAGCACCAGCACATATGATTCCTACTATAAAAGATCTTATATTCAGTAAAGAGCTGAATGTTATGCCTAAGATGCCTACGGATACTACTAATAACTCTAATGACGATATGTAGAACATATATAAACAATAGCAATAATGAATAAGAAATCATATACTATAATGGACTTTTATTAGTTCTACTTATCTAATATAGAAAGAGATACTGTATACGATGTTGACTACAAAGTATATAGACAGATAGTTGAAGATTACTTTAGATTTATAGTAGAAGAAATAATGGAACATAGTAAAGAATTTAGATTACCATGTAGATTAGGATACTTAAGTATTGTTAAGAGATAGCCTAAAAACTTCGACAATAAGAGTCTTAGAATAGACTATCACGAGAGTGCTATACAAGGTAAAGCTGTTTACTTTATTAATGAACATAGTAATTTTTTTAAATACCGTTTTTTGTGGTCGAAAAAGGATTGTCTATTAACTAATAAAACTAAATATCAATTCGTAGCCACTCGCGCTAATAAAAGAAGATTGGCTCAAATAATAAAAAATAGAGAACATGATTACGTGGAAATTAAGTGATATTTAGGATATACCAAAACAAGCCGGAATATACCAAATTAAGAATGTCTTAAACGGTCATTCTTATATAGGTAGTACTAATAACTTTTATGATAGATTAATACAGCATCGTTCTCATCTAAGAAAGTAGAAACATCATAGCATCGCGTTGCAAAGAGCTTATGATAAATATGGAGAATATAATTTTGAAGTAAACGTACTAGAAATATGTTCTCCTGTAAGAGATACTTTATTGTATTTAGAACAAAAATATTTAGATTTAAATCCAGAGTATAACATAAGTAAAATAGCAAGTCATCCATCAAACACTGGGCATAAGATGCCGGAGCAAGCGAAGAAAAGATTGCATGATCTATATTACGGAAAGAAAAGAGATCCCAAAATAGTAGATAAAGCAACAAAAAATAGAATAGGGAAAGGATGTAAAAATGTATATTGTTATAATAAAGATGGAGAATTTATAGGGTGTTTTCTAAATTCGAAACAAGCAGTCAAGTTATTAAATCTTAATGTAACTCCAGGTACAATAAACAAATGTTGCACAGGATTATGTAAAAGCATTGGTGGATTTATATGGTCTTATGATTATAAGACAGATATTTCTTATAAAAAAGACAATGCAAAAAGAACTAAAATAGTTAGAATTTATAAAGATGGAATAGAAAAAATATACAGTTCTATTACTGAAGCTGCTAAAGATACGGGAAACATAAACAATAAATCTGCCATATCTGATTGTTTACGTGGTAGAAGAAAAACAGCTTATGGCTCTAAATGGAGGTATTACAATGATTGATAGATTAACTACATCTAAAGAAATAATTGCTAAAATTATAGCAGATTATGATTTAAAGGAAGACGAAATTAAAATAACAGACATCAAAGAGTGGATTGGTGAAGGTATGGAGAAAATAGGCGCAGTACAATAGCTTGAACACAAAACAACTAATTTAATAGTTGAGAATTATCAAGCTAAACTGCCTTGTGATCTTTATAGATTGGGACAAGTTGCATTCTCTTTTGAAAATGGCTGTGGTTGGTTACCAATGAGAAAGGTTACTAACTCTTTTGGTATATATAAGAAATGTAGTGGGTGCAATCCCAAAATGCTAGTACAAGATAGTGCCTTGATTCCATTGGTTAAGAATATCTTCAATCTAGATGATGATAAGGAAGCTTTAGAGATACTTAATAGTGATAAGAATATTAAACAAACCTTAGATGCTTTAGTAAATCAATATACTGTACCTAGTAATAACGGAAGACTGATAATAGGTAATCCGGCTACTTTTAATACCAGTCTACAGTACTCTACTAAACCTGGTTACATTACTGTTAATGTGCCGTGTGGTTGGGTTAAAATATCTTATCACGCTATACCTACTGATGAAGATAGTATGCCTATGATACCTGATTTACCTTCATATAAAGAAGCGTTAATGTATTATATAGGTACAAAAATACTATACGCAAAATGGATAAAGGGGCAACTATCAAATGAAATTTATTATTCTATTAAAAGATCTTGGAATTTCTATAGAAAGTAGGCTTATGCTGAAGCTATGATGCCTGGTCCAGATGAACTTGAGAGTATCAAAAATGATTGGCACAAACTGTATACTGAATTCGATGACCATGATACTTTCTTTGAAAGTACTGGAGACGAACAGTTATTATATAATTAGAACAGAATATGAGTAATACTTTCTAGACGAATAGTTTCATCGAAGGGATGAATTTGGATATTGATATTACTGCTATACCAGAATCACAATACAGGTATGCAGAGAATGTACGTATCCTTACTAATAAAGACGGTACTAGTGGAGTACTTTAGAATATACAAAGCACTAGATTAATACAAGGTGGTGATTTTATGGATAGTGACGAGGTAGTATTAGCTACAGCCATAATTAATCAATATGGTATCATACTCACTGCAGATCCATATGGTATAACTAGAATATATAGAGTAGAGGGTTACGAAGAAAGATTAATACAGCACACACTAGTATTAAAAGGAAGACTTAATTATAACAGATTTAGCAGAGTTAAAATAGTTGCTAACTATGAATCTGATTCTATTATTAAAATGTATTTTACAGATGGAGAGAGTAGTATTAGATCACTAAATATAATGAGCGATAGATACGTACAAAACTCTGAAGGTACAAATCCAGCATTAGATGAAGAAGGTAATATAAAGAATCCAGATTCATTGGATATAATACCAAGCACATTGCTAGTTGCTCCTAAAATAGTTAGTCTTGGAACTAACGGGTCATTATTATCTGGACAAGTATAGTACACTTATCAGTTATATAATGAAAGAGGTTCTAGTACCGGGTATGCTCCTGCTAGCAACACTATACACTTAACGCCCAGTAATACTACTACCGATTCTGCAGAATATCAAGGAGTAAATAAAGATGTTAATACTGGCAAAAGTGCTAATATTGTAATTGATTTATCTAATGTAGTTTCTGGATTATTTGACAAGTGTAGAATAGTAAGAATACAATACGTAGATAATACCGAAATAGCTAATATAGATGTTATCAACGAAATAGATTTACCTTCCGGTAATTCCTTAACATATACTGATTTAGGTAATAAAACGTTGAATACTGTAACTATAGAAGAATTTAATGCTAATACCGGTAGTGATTTCACTGTAGCTACTCTAGAAAAAAAAGATAATATATTGTTTGCTGCAGATGTCAGAGAAACTACTTGGAAACCAATGATAAATGGAGAAGAGTATGATGCTAGGTCGTATAGATTTACTGGAAGTAACAAATTAATATTATAGGCAGCTGATTCGGGGTCTAGTATATCTGTTACTCCTACAGATAGTACTTTAAAGTAGGTATTATCATCTATAGATAAAAAACATGATTGTATATGTCCATTAAACTTATCAGATTATGAGCTTAATGATAACACTGTTTCAAAATATAAATTTAAGTCTTCTTCAGAATAGTCACTAGTATTAGGCGGCACAGGCTTAAATATAGATTATGAGTTTATAACTACAGACATAATGTTAGATACTACTCTAGATTATAATTTCATGAGTGTACCTAGAAAATAGTATGAAGGAAGGGTAATCTATCAAGTTAGTGATGGTAGTAGTACTGTAGTAAAATATCCAGAAGTAAAACAAAGAATACCCAATTATTGTGACCCTTATATAGACTCAAAATATAAAGGGTATTAGAGAGACGAAATATACAGATTTGGTATAATATTTTTTAATAATAAGAATATAGCTAGTCCTGTTTATTGGATAGCAGATATCAAATTCCCGCATTCATTCGAAGTATCTCCTTGGTATTTTTACATGTAGTTTGTAAATGGAGATCTTACTAATTCTATTACGTAGGAATTTATAGGTAAAGCTATAGGGGTTAAGTTTAATATAAAGAATTTTCCGGACGGAGCTGTGGCATACGAAATAGTAAGGTGCAAAAGAACGGCAGAAGATAGAACTGTATTAATGTAGGGTATACTGTCTGATACTACTGCATTTCCTTGGCCTAATGCTACTACAGGTACATGGCTAAAAAGTGAAATGGACACAAGACCTAGAATACCTCTTGGAGTTACAGATACTAACATGTCTATATGCGGAGGTGTTAGTTTTTATGATGCACCTACTACTTATAGAGACGGAGAACTTTATTTAAATTAGGATCGTATAGTTAAAAATATATTCAGTTTAATAACTCCAGAAATAGATTTTACAGGCGATGAAGTTATATCTGAATTAGGTGACAATACTTATCTAGACTTGTGTCATTGGTGTGACACTAGAATGCCTAACACTACTAGAACTATACCTGTATTAAACAACCAAAATATAAAGTTAGAAGGATTTGTTAAGTATTTTCAGACTCCGTACCAGACATATGCTATGAACACATAGACTGCCTACGTTCAACCAAGTTTCTTAGGATCAATATTCAAACAAGATGGATTCTTTTATAATGCGGTTAATATGGATAGTTCTGATGATGACGAGATGGTAGTTAATATGATAGGAAAGAGGTATATCACTCACTATCAGAATTTATAGGGTGGAAATAGAATACAATTTGACATAAATAGAGCAATAACTACTCCTATTATACCTAATGGAGAATTAGGTAATATTCAAGCTTACTATAGAGACATAGGATCACGTTCCTATTTAAATTTTGGAGTTATGTGGAATAACTAGGAATAGTTTGATTGGCTTAGCGCAAAAATGTGTTACTTCGGAAGTTGTGCTGTAGTAGAACTAGATGGTTATTTCCCTAGACAACATTCTATTGCTGTAGACGATAAGATAGCTGTGGGAGAAGGGGTTAAGAATTTGATAAATTTTTATAATCATACTCCTTTCTCAACTCCTGTAGTAAATATAAAAAGGAGAATTGTTCCTTATGGAGGTAATAATTATAATGCTAGAAGCAATTCTACATATATATCTACATCATCATATAAGTTAATATCTGAAGTAGATAGTAATGTTAACTATGTATTTGGGGGAGATACTTATCTTGGAGTATTAGATCATAGAACTGGATCACCTATTGCAGATGGGCAAGGAGGCGGAAAGTATGATAGTAGACAAACTAAAGTAAGTTTAAGTGATTACATTCCGTTAGAAACTACTATCAATCTAAATCTTGCTTATGGTGAAAGTATGAGTAGACAAAGAGGAAATTGTCCCAATCCATACTTAACTAATTATATACATAGTTTAGGTTTTTCTAATTAGACTAAACCGTATTATGCATATAACGATGTCTACTCATTATAGCCTAGTACACAGATGTATGTGGCAGATTCTACTACTTCCTTGGCTAACTTAAGGTTACCTAATAAAATAATTTATTCTGAGACTAAAACGGCTAATGAGATTACAGATAGTTGGGCTTAGTTTAAACCTGCCAATTATATGGAAGTAGATAGCCAATACGGACCTGTTACTAATATGAAAGCTTTCGGAGATAAGTTATTCTTCTGGCAAGATTCTGCATTAGGAATAGCATCTGTAAATGATAGATCTTTGATTACAGACAATAATGTTAGTACTCTTACTTTAGGTACTGGAGGAATCCTTACTAGATACGATTATGTATCTACCAATAATGGATCTTCTATATCTAACGATTAGAGTATAGTAGCATCAGATGCTTCTCTATATTGGTATGATACGGATAAGAATGAGATATGTTCTTTTTCTGATAGAATACATAAGTTGTCTAAAGAAAAAAATGTATAGACTTACTTGAATAATAATCCAGATATTCAAGTACGTACTAGCATATATGATAATAAATTTAATGAAGTATAGATGTGCTTCGATAATGCAGTACTAGTATTCAATGAATATACTTAGAGGTTTACTTCGTTCTATACGTTTAATCCTAAAGCTCATCTCAGATTTTCTGATAAGTTATTGTATATATACAATAATAAGATAATGGAAAATGCAGATTTTCCGTTAAATACTATGTAGTCTAAATTATAGTATGTAGTTAATAAAGATCCATTAGTAACTAAGACATTTGATAATGTTTTCTTCAGTGGCTAGTTCAGAGATATAAATAGCATGTTAATAGATGCAAAGTTTACTACTAAGAATTAGGTTGGTACTATATAGGAAAACTATCTAACTGGAGGATACGCTATAGATTATAGAGAAGATACTTATAGGTTTGCTATAGGTAGAGAAGGCGTTCATGAAGATGAATTATCATTGCCTGGTAGGTTAAGAGGCAAATATTTGATATGTGATTATACTATTAATTGTGATAATCAACATAATTTCAATCTTCCAAACATTAATACAACATATAGATACTCATTAGTATAATCATGAAAAGTAAAAGAAAAATTAAGGGTATTAAGAAATACCAATACGGTGGAGTAGATTGGCAACGTTAGATGACAGAACAGTTATTAGGAGTACCTAATTTTTCTAAGTACGGTCCTAATGCTGCTCAAAGAGCATCTCTTGGACCTACTGGAAATACATCTACTTCTACTAGTAATATAAATATTACAGATATATTAGGCAAAGGTTCAGATATAATAGGAGGTGTGACTAATATAGCCAGTATGTTAGCCGGCCCTTCTACAGCTACTACTAAAGGAGAAGCAGTACAACAATCAATACAAAATGTAATAGGAGGTGCTGCTACGGGTGCTCAGATGGGATCAGTTGCTGGTCCAGTTGGAGCTATTGTAGGTGGAGCTGCAGGATTGGCTACAGGATTAGTAGGTAAGAAAGGTAAAATATCAGGTGGTGGATTCTATGAAGACCCTACTCTTACTCTGGGCACAGGCATACGAGGAGCTATTAGTAATAAGGGTTTAAAACGTAGGTACGAAGCTGCTAAAACTTTAGCAGGGCAACATAGAATTGGAGCTAGTATTGGAGCGCAAGCTCAATAGGAGTGGGATGAAGATTATGATCAAAATGTATATACTATGGAGTTTGGAGGTTAGATTCCTTCTAGCATGGCATATGTAGACGATGGAGAACTAATTAACACACCTCAAGGACAGATACTAGAAGTTCCAGAGGAAGGAAAACCAACAGATAGTAATTTAGTAAATTTACCGGAAGGTAGTAGAGTATTGAGTGATACATTAAAAGTACCAGGAAGTAAAGAAACATTTGCACAAATGGGTAAAAGATTGATGTCTAAACAGAAGACAAAAGGTAAAGATAAATATGCAGAGAATTCTGCAATGCTTAATGAAATGAATGATTAGGCTATTCACGATGAGTTGTTTGCTATTCAAGAAATAACTAAGAATAAAAGATCTAAGGTTAAAAATGGTATATAGGCAGCAGCAGACGGCGACATAATTACTGCAGCTAATAATGGTAAATATGTTAAAATTGCAGATAGATTGTATAGACCATGGAATTATTGGGAAGATGTGTATGACTCTACAAGATATACTCCTGGTAAATACAGTACTACCAATACTCCTACTGCTGTAACTAATGATCTTAATTTAGACAATGAAATTCAGAGTAGAGTTCCTGATGAACAAATAACAACTTTAAGAAGAAATACACCTAACTTTTTTACAAATGCTTCTTCACTTGCTGCTAAAACATTGGCATCAGATAACTTGGTAAATAGTGGAGAATGGAGAGGTGGAGTACCTTATTGGTTGTTATCAGGTTCTGATTATACAACTCCCATTAATAGCACAACGACCGATAACTCTGTAAATATACCTAACATATCTGTAACTCCAACTAAAACCAGAAGATCTACCGGTATTACAATAAGTAAACCTAATAGAAAATCTATAGTAGAGCCCATTAACAATGAAATAGATCTTAGTGGAGAAGCTATATCAAGAGTAGGAGATGAAGTAATACCTTATGAGACACTGGTTTCTACAGCAGTAAACAATCAGAATAAAAAAGATAGCAATAACGAAAACCCTCCTAAAGATAAAAATGATTGGAGAAAAATTTTAGGAGATATCGCTTCTAACATATCACAAATAGCTCCGATATTTTCAAATCTAATGGCAAGTCCAGAAAATTTTGAAACTGTATACAATCCATATGCTGATAATATTATAAGAACAATGTCTGGTAGAAAATTTGATATTGCACCAGCTAAGAGAGCTATACGAGAAAATAGAGCTATATCAAATTATAATGCCTCCCAATACAATCCTACCACAGGAGCTAATTTAGCATATAGACTATAGAGTCAAATAGCTGCTGACAAGGCTATATCAGATTTATATTCACAGAAAAATAACATAGATAATCAATATAAGAGTGATTATGCAAATACTTTAAATAATCTTGGACAACAATTCATTGGTTCTAGAAATTTATCCATAGATCAAAATGCTAGAAGTAGAGCTTCTTCTAGAAACATTAATAGAGCAGGATTATCACAATTAAGCAATTACTTCTAGAATAAGGAACTTATGAGAAATCAAAGAAATAGAGATATTGCTATGCTAGAAGCGTATGCTCCATTCTTAGAGGCCGCTTATAAATCTGGAGATTATATTAATTTAATGAAACAATTTAGAAGAGGATAATATGGCAGCAAATATGTATGATCAAGCCGCGTAGGCTCAGTTTATAAATACTTACGCTCCGATTAATTTTGGAGAGTTATATAGAATTGGGGCAGCCTAGAAAGCTGCTATAGATGAAGCAGCTCAATAGTTTGGAGCTCAACTGTAGAAATTTAATGAATTTTAGTCTCCTTCTCTAATAGATACCCAGAGATATTATGATCTTACTGTAGGTAGAAACGATTTCTAGAATGCTATCAATCAGATGGTATCTAATCCTGATGCATTGAAAGATGCCGCATTTAGATCACAATTACAGTCTATGATAAACAGTGTAGATTACGTAGCGTTAAGTAATCTAAAATCTAGTAGAGATGCTATGCTAAAACGTCAAGAGATTAATCAAAGGTTAATGTTAGAGAATAGGTTTAACCCTCTATGGCATGACGTAGACTTTACTAATTATGATACGTTAGGTAGTAAGAAAATATTTGATGATATAACTCCTCTTCCTTATATGTCTGTAAGAGAATTAGTAGAGCCTTATGTTAATAACCTTAAAGGTGAATTTCTTGGTTCTAAGAATGGATTCTTATGGAATGGTGTTACTGATGAAATGACAGATGCTCAACTATAGAAAAATTTGTCAAGTATACAGAATACTCCTCAGTACTAGAAATATCTAGAAACATATTAGAAAATGGGGCTTAATCCTGAACAAGCTCAACAACAATTACTTAATGAGATATATACTGCAGGTAGAGAGTATACATGGAATAAAGCAGACAGAGATCCTGTAGCTATAGAAAATATGAGGTTACAACGCAAATATGCGTCTGCTGCTAATACTGCCAATAATTTACTCAATCTTACCAGAGTACTAGAATCAGATGCTACCAGGAATCACTTACTTAGGTTTACCAACCTTACTCCATAGGAAGTGGATGCATTTGCAGAACAAGGTTTTAAAGCCCTTTCTCCTGAAAAGCAACAGGAGGTTCTTAATCTTAAGAATCCAGGTTATGTAGAAAGTAAAATGAAAAATTACTACGATCAGGTACTAAAAGATACAAGAAGGAGAAGTACTGCAGAAAATGCTGTAATTGATCTTATGTCTACTCCTATAAGCTATGAAGCTTCTGATAAGTACGCAGCTTATGGTACTACAGGAAAATAGGATAAAGATGGTTTCTACACAGCAAATAATAGTTCAAATTTTAAGTTAGCCAAAGAATTAGTATATAATACAATTGGAAAAGATGCTGACAAAGGATTATAGAAGTTTATTAGTCTGTGGAATGACGGAAATAATTTCTCTAACTTTAAAATATCTTCTGATCAGAGAATGATATCTGATGGTAATGATATATATATAGTAAAACATGCATACATTCCAGAAGATCAATTACTAAAAGCCAGAATAGATAGAAAATCATTATCAGCTTTAGGTACTCCAGTAACTGTGGATGCAGGTCCTAAAACTACAGAAAGATATGACAATAGAGGAAATTTGGAGAGTACTACCACATCTTCAAGTACTCCTGTAAAAACTATCAGAATTACTGTACTACAGCAATTACCTAGAAGTGGAGAAGCTGCCATAACTTCTGATGCAGCTTGGATGGACAAGAATCTTGGAATACAAACAAAAACACAAGATATACAAGATATGTTATCTTAGGAAGAAAACCTTTAATATAATAACTTATGAAATTTTCTGACGATTTTTTATCAGTAATAAATAGAACTAATGATAGTTAGTTCGGTACAGGTTATTACGGACGTATAGATGATGAATATGCCGCTCCTATATAGGAACAGGAATCTAACATTTCTGAAGATAAACAAGAAACTAGCCTAGGTATTATAAACAAAGTATCTGCATTTTTGCTGAATCCTATAGCTTCTTCTGTAGTTATTGGTGGTAAGAGACTATTTGAGCCTACTATTACAGAATCTGGAAAAACTACTACATTTGCTGAATAGGCAGTTAATATAAATACTAGAGACGCTTTATCTTTGAACGTTACTTCTAGACAGAAAGAACTAATGGATACTGAAGGTAAATGGTTACCAGAGATTGAAGAAGCGCAGAATTATATATAGGGTTAGAAAGAATACATCCAACTCCAAAATCAATTAAAAGCTAACCCATAGAATACAGATCTCATTCAAGCCTCACAACAGAAACTTGAAGAGTTGTTGAAATTACAAGAAGATATAAAATAGAAAGCTAAGACCAATCCTTATCTAAGTAATGTATTTTATGGAGCTGTAACAGAGTCTGTAAACCCTTTGTTACCAAGTAGAACAATAGAAGCTTCTACAGTAAGGAATCAACTAGCGGAAGGAAGATTATCTCCTTACTATGCTGATTTATCTTGGAAATAGAATAACCCCGATTTTACTAATACATTTCCAACTACAGTTAGCTAGTTAGATATAAAAGCTGCTAATTTACAAAAGCAATTATCTGATGCTAAGTTAGAATATGATAGTAAAGATAATGAATTGAAATAGAAACAATAGAGTTTAAAGACAGCACATTGGTTACATGATCCTCTATTTGGAATTGTTCCGATGCCAATATTTTACAATCCTGAAGTAATTGATCCTATTCTTGATAAGAAACGTGGAGAAGTTTAGATATCTGCTTTAGATCCAACTACTTGGAAGTATGGTATGTTGCACATAGGTAGTAGTGCATCAGAATTATAGGGAATGGGATGGCAAATGCTTACTGCACTTGGTGTGAAATATGGTACCAAATTAGGTGGTGGTCCTTTGGTTTGGGCTGCTGGGGAGGCTGTTGTCAACTCTTTATTTACACGATATTTTAGACATAAAGAAACTGCAGGAGAAGTAATGTCTAATTATGTTGAAAAATTAGCTAATGCTGCTGCAGATGGTAAATTTGATTTATCTACAGTATTGAATGACTATGCTGCTGGTTTGAAAGCCATGGGTTACGATGCTGATAAAATGGATGAAATGGAAACATTGTAGTTTGGTTTGGCATATAATATACCTACTAAAGATAATAACTACAATACTTTTGCCAAGGATGCTCGCAAAGGTTTAACATAGATAGAAGAAACTAATAACGCTTTAGCTCTAGGTGATTATGCTGAAAACTTAGGTTTAAGTTATGGTGGTAAGCTGTTGAATAAATCTATAGGATTCAAAGCTATAATGAACAAGGCTGTAGATTTAGCTACCAAAAACAAGACAACTGCCGCTCTTTTATCTAAACTTAATTCAAAGATAGATAAAGCTGCAGTTAAACTCATGAAAAATCCTGTGACTAGAATGAAGGCTAAACATGTTAGAGACGCTGGAACAGACATGGCATTAGCTTTAGGTAAGAGATGGTTGTTTGAAAGTACTGAAGAAGGATAGCAAGGAATGATAGGAAGATGGTATTAGGATCTTCCTGATAATGCATAGGTACCAGATACGTATAATATATTTAGAGGTGCTGCCACAGCTGGTAGATTAGCTTTAGAGGCTAATTTAGCATATAGAGGTATGCACTGGGATGATAAATATAATACCGATGAACAATTGAAAATAGAAATGGGTATTGGAGGATTTATTGGAGCTCTTATGGGAAGTGGAGCAAGTCTAACCAATATCAATGATATCAGACATCAATTACAAGGGGATAATGTAGTAAGAGCATTAGCTGCCAAAGGCTTCGAAAATGCCGAAAATAACTTTAAAATAGCTCAATTTCTGGATTACTCTAGAAAAGGTAGAGATATCAACAGTCTCACTACTAGTCTAGAAGATTTCAAAAAGTATAAGACAGAAGGTGTTACAGATGATATGATTGATGATGATATACGTCTTGCAAAAGATGTATCTGCTATTTATAGAAATAAGCTTATTGATCAGAATCTAAAAGATATAGGTGTAGATCGTAAAAAAGATAAATTTTTTGAGAGATTTGTATAGACTACTGTAAGCCTTTATGATAAGTAGAAGGATGCTTCAAGTGCTAAAAACGAAAGTGATAAACGTATAAGTGACATTAATAACTCTATAATAAATAGTGAAGATGTAAATGATTTTAATTCATTTATAAATTCAGAATATGAAGCTTATGCTAACACACAAAGAAAATAGAATGCAGAACCAATAACAAAGCAGCAGTTTAAATCATCAATAGTAAACGCTGTTAGTTCTAGAACTTTGACAGACGCTCTTACTAATCTGAAAAGGGATCTTACATCCAGGAAGAAGACTTTGGAATAGTTAAAAGACGAATATGGAATACAGGTATCTATTACTGGTGTGGAGGGTATGTTAAAGTACATAAACGATTCACTAAAAGATCTACAAGGAGAACAAAATAGTTTAAAATAGAAAGATAAGTGGATCAACCATATAATGTCTAAAGCTCCAGATTTCGGAAATAAACAGGAATTAGAACAAGAAATGGCTATAAATGCATTAAATACTGGTATTCTTAGTAGTTTAAATGCGTAGCTTAATGCTTATACTACAGGTAGACTATCTACAAAAGATAGATACTTAGTAGAAAGTAAACCTATATATTCCAATTTATCAGATGAAGATAAATAGAATATATTATAGAAATACTCTGAGAAATATAAACAATAGCATAGTACAGATGAAGAACCTACTAAGAAGCAAGTAATAGCTTACTATAATAAAACCATTCAATATCAATGGAGTGCTCTAGAGAATGATGCTAATGTAGAGTAGACTGAAAGATTTCTAGCCAATTCTTTATTTTTAAGTAATAATAGAAGGGACATTCAAGAAGAAACATAGGCTAAAACTGAAATTGAACAGGAGACTGGACATAGAGCTGCTGAAAATGACGGAGAACAAACTTCAGAGCAATTAGCTAATGATAAAGAGCAATCTGATACTCAAGAAAAAGTAATAGACCAACCTGAAATAAAACCTCAAGTAAATAGAGAAAAAAGTGATACTCCGGATGAAGTAAATGTTACTACAGAACATACAGAATAGAACAGAACAACTGCTCAAGCCCCTATAGATTCTGTAGACTCTTCTACTCAAGAACAACCACCAGTAGATGAAGTACAGTTATCTACATAGGAAGATATAGATAGAATATTAGAGGATACTTTAGAATAGGATCCTAATAAGATATTAATGGAAGATAGTACAGGAATACTTCCAGAAGATAGAGTAGAAACTGACACTCCTACAGAAGCATCTGAATTAGACAGAGTATCGGATGATGTACTGCAAGAAGATGCAATAAGAGCGAAACTAGAACAAGTAGAAGATGGGCAACCTATTGCTGTAGAAGATGGTGTAGAACCTGATATATAGGATCAATCCCCACAATAGGTTATTGAATCTACTGTTGCTGATGAATCCCCACAACCTACTGTAGAAGAACAAGATAAAGAAGAGAAAACAGATTAGCCTATAGAAGTAGCCACTGCAAAATAGCCTGATGAACCTACTAAGGTAGTTGTTACAGCAGAGTCATTTGATGGATCTAACACATAGGATGTAACAATTACAATAGAAGAACCATCGAATATGGTATATTCTGATGGAACTGATGTATGGGTTGGTAATGAAGATCCATCTCTGGGAACTCATATAGAAGATAGTCAACTAGCCTTACAAAATGCTATGGAAGAACTAGACTCTGTAGATCTAGCAGCTACTACTAGAGCTGCAGAACTATTAGGTCAAAGTGATAAAAGTCCTGGTTTAGACAGTAAGAAAAAAGTAGAGACTAATAGAATCCATTCTACATTCTTCTTTGCATATGATAATACAGAAGTAATGCCTATATAGACCCAAGTAAAAGGTAAATCTGTAGATGTTAAATTCAATGGAACTAGAATGCCTGGTTCTGAATTGTCTAAGAAGTTAGCTATACCAGGTTGGTTATCTAAATAGAAAGTATACTATATAGTCACAGATTCTAAAGAAACTAGAAAAATGGAAAAAGATGCTGCGGATAGACTTGCAGTACATATGATAATTGAAGAAAATGTAAACGGTAAGAAATATATATATAATGCAGCATTGTATACTCCAGATAAAGCCAGAGTAAAAATAATGAAATGGAACGTTCCATTATACAAATAGCATGAGGAAGTACGTAAATTACGAGAACTTAGAAGAGAGATAATTGGTAAATATATAAGAAAATATGCTCCTAATTATTTTAATGATCCTAATGTGAATTTACCAACTGTTCCTCAAGATGGCATTGTTCCAGTAAATTTACGACAAAGTAATGGTTCTATAAACAGCCAATAGGAAGGTAATAACCCTATATACAGATCATTAACAAGTGTACCTGAATTCGGACTTAGTGCTGATCCATATGAAATGAGTGACCAAATATTGTCTGGAGAAGTAGAATTTGGTTACGGTAAAGGTCCTTTTCCTCTTGATCCGGCAGATGCATTTACTATAGTATAGTTTGATGGTTCTACTAAAACAAGTGCTTAGGGAACGGGATATGCCGGTAAATTATACATAATTCCAAAAGTAGCCAATACTCCATCTTAGAGGGTTAGTGCTCCAATTATGCTATCTGAGAAAAGACATTTCATACCAGGAGGATCTAGCACCCTCGTTACATCTTATACTCCTAATGGTAAAGCTAAATATGATGATAATGGCAAACGTATACCTCTTACCAGTGCTGAATTAGTATTTAGACTAGTTACCGGTACATTGCCAATAAGTAATCAATAGGTATATAAAGATATATTGAATATCTTATGTAATCATGGACCATCTACTATTACTCTGGGTGACTCTCGTGTAGAAAAGTTATCATTCTATGTTAGGAAGACGTTACATTCTTTCCAAAACGAAAAAGGAGAAACCTTTTTGATGTATGGAAGTAGAACTCCTGAAGGATTCTATACTACTAAGTATCTTAAAGTAAAAGATGCTAAGGGTCAACCTGTATTTTCAGAAGCAGAAGCTTGGCAAACTATTAGAGATATATCTAATAATATACACTGGAATACTGACAAACAAATGATGCAAGATCCTATTCCAGATAGCATTGTAGAACATGCTATACAGTATATGAATGAATATAAAACAGATTATTATAGAGTACTAAACTGTGATGATCTGATATTCACTATGTAGGATCTAGGACTTACCAAGAACGATAAAGGAGAAGTAGTTAGAGCTCATGAAGAAGCCCCTATATTAATGTCTTGGATGATTAATCATCAAGTAATAAAAACTAGTGTAGGAGAACAGGCATTTAAAGATCCTTTTATATATGCAGATGGAGCGCAAGAAGTAGGGGATCCTACTCCTGTTACTCCTACTATAACTGGACCTACTACTACAGAAACTCCTAGAAAAGATAACGTACCTGCTGAAAGTACACAAGATACTGAAGTAAAACAAGAAGAGATAACTCCAGCTAGTAAGCCATCTTCTAAAGACAAACTTCTATCTAAAGATGAAGTATTGTCTATGGGTCTTACTCCTAAACCAAGGTGGGAATATATCCTTAAAGAAGATGGTACTACTGTAATGCTGCCAAGTCATAATCCAATTGTAGCTAAACTGAAGAAAAGTTCAGGTCTTTATTCTACTACAAAAGGAAGAGGTAAGTTTGATGAATAGAAGGCTAGAAAATGGTTAAAAGATAAATTAGGTCTAGATATTGATAATGTACTTGTTACTGGAGCTGTTATGAGAATGGCTGATGCTCCAGAAGTATATGGTTTAATGAAAGTATCTTTTAATAGAATATTCAAAGAATTTAATCCACAGATAGTTTTGTCTGAATAGGCTGGATAGGGTATAGAATATCACGAAGCATTTCACTATGTCAGTCAACTGATTCTTAGTGAAGAATAGAGAAATTAGGTATATTCGGATTATATAAAAGCTTATCCTGAGTATAAAGGGTATACCAAAGATCAAATGGAAGAAGTATTAGCAGAGGAATTCAGAACCTATATGATAAATGAATCTAATATTTCCCCTATATATAGGATGAAAAAATTCTTCAAAGCTTTGTGGAATCTTGTTACATCTTTCCGTAATAGACCTCTTAATGTATAGCAGACATTGTTCCAAGCTATAAGATCTGGTAAATTTAGAAATAGCAAACCGTTTATAGGATAGGAAATACTATCAGAATTTGCTAAAAGACACCCAGAAGGCATGTATTATTATGCTCCTGGTATATCAGATGTTCAACAAAAGTCTACACCGCATATAACTAATGCATCTACTATGTACAATATTATAGAATCATTGAGTAGTACAGCTCTTGCTACTTTGAATATTCGTACTATGGATGGCATACGTAATTTGAAGTTAGACAACGTATTTAATATAATACAATATAACTATGATTATGGAGTATATGATGAAAATCCTACTAATAAACAAATAGTAGAAGATGTATTAAAGAATAAAGAAATATTTGCTAAACAAATTAGAGCTTTTTTACAAGAATTAGGTATTAAGAGTATTGAAAGAGAAGAAACAGAAGTTGCTGAATAGATGTCTAAAGATCCTGGAGATACTTATGATAATATATGGGATAGAAATTCATACGAAATAAGTAAAAAAGCCAATGTAGCATTTAATGCTAAGTTGTTCTTCTATTCTATTCCTAAAAGTAAGTTTATTCTTACAGAAGATGGAAAAGTCACAGATACTATTAAAGATCCTATCTTTGATATGGATGTAGTACAACCATTTGATATTACTTGGAATAAAATATTAGAAAATTTATGGTCTTCTAATGATTGGAATGATTTGTTATCAAAAGTAAGAAGATTGGCGAAATCAGATCCATTCTTTGCTACTCTAAGAGATTACATAGATAATCCTGAATACCCATTACCTGAAAATACTATTACTTAGTTGTTAACTACTATACAGAGTGCTAAGAATAGTATGGACACTATTGATATTAAATCTACAGCAAACGTTAATCCTGAATTAGGAAAAAGAACTTGGGAAGTACAAGACAGTGATAACTTAAGAAAAATAGCTAGACTTCCGTCCCAATGGTCGCAGAATTTTATGCTGTCTACTATGATTACTACAGATAGTAAGAACAGATCTGTTATAAATTCTAAAGCTCTAGCAGAGATAACTAAATTAATAAATAGAATAGATTCTGGACTTAATCTAATATTAAAAGGTAAACGTACTCCTGAAAATATAAAATTGTTTGAAGATATTAAGAATGACTTTCTAGATTTAGTTAATAATCTAGGTATCAATTTTGACAACGATGCTCTTACTTATTTATTAGGTAGTATAAGTACTAAAGAATCTACAGGAATAGATGGTGTAGATGCTTTCAACTTAATATTCAGAACTAAAAATACAGACTCTAAAAATGGAGCAGCCATAAATTCTATAAGAAACTCTGTATATGAAAATATCAGAGCAATGGCGGCTAATAAAACTTTAGTTACTAAATTTAGAGGAGTGACTATTAGTGCGGATAAAATATTTAATTATTATAATTCAAATAGCGTATTGAACTTAATGGCTATCGCATATGGAGAAACACATCCTACTCCAGAAGAATTTAGTGTAATTGGAGCAGACGGTAGTTTAGTATATCCTATCACATAGAATAACTATATGTCCGATTAGATCAGATGGTTGAACACTAACGCATATGGAAAATTGCAGAACTTAAGCAATACTCCTTATTGTAAGAATAGTCTTATTGTAAGAGCACTGCTAGGAAAAAATAAACCTAAATTAAAACTGCATACCTTATTAGCTATTAATGATGAATTAACAGATACCAGTAGAGATTACTTTGGTATAACCCCATTGGAAGATTATATCACAAAGCTAACTTTGTCTGAGAAGAATAGATTAGTTTTACCTACAATGTCTGATAAAAAGACATGGTATAGCATAGAAGGAATAAATGTTCCTAAAGATTTTCTACATTCTGTTGTTACAACTACAAATTCTGAAGGAGAAATAAAAGAAGTACCGGTTGACCGTAGATTTAGTAAAGATACTTTAAAAATATTCTATAATTATTTTGTAGACGAATTTAATGCTATTACTAAATATTATAATACAAAGTCTGACGTAGAACAAGGAAAATCGAGATATTATTCTAACTATCATGGTGAAATAGGGGAAGACGGTAAAATGAAACCAGGCGGAAATGGTGGTAGATTCAGATATTTTAACCAAATAATAATGCCTGATGGAGAAATACGTTCATTAAATGCTCTATTACAATCTGCAGAAGAAAGTAACGATCCGAAGTTAATTAATGAGACTTTGGATAATATTAGAAAATTGTTCATAGAAGATGTAGTTGGTATGCATGATATTCTTAATAGAATGTTATTAAGAAGAGTAGATCAAGAAGTAGAAGAAGCTATTAAACTAGGAGTAATATCTAGGGATTCGTCTGGTAAGCTTACTTCTGGTAATCTTCCTACTAATATATATGCAAAATATAAAGCATAGTTTCAATCATCTTTCGATGATATAAATTCTAATGATGCTATATATAGTATAATAGCTAATTTTGTAACTAATTACGCAATATCTATAGAAGAAGTAGAAAAGTGTTTTGTTGGAGATCCTGCCTTTTATAAGTGGAAGTCCAGTAAAGAAGTAGGTATATTCCAAAGAGATGTGGATAAAATCAAGCGTTTGTCTTCTGTATTGTCTACTGGTACTAATCTTAGAACATACTGGGGAGAAGGAGATCCACGAAATGACACTAAATTTATTAGTGCTGTTATGTAGGATAATAAGATAGGATCTGAATACCACGATTCATTGAAGTAGATATTTAGGGCATCTTTCATAAGAACTATGCTACAAAAAGAGCATCCGGATATGACAGATAAATAGCTATTTGATGCTACTAAGAATGAAGATAGAATGCAAGAATCTTATGACAGTTTATCTGATGATTCCAAGAAATTTGTTGATAAACAGTCTGAGAAAGCTGCAAATCCTTATGCATATGATGATGAGAATAATAGTGGCAATATAAATCAAGCAGATGCTGCTGTATATATTAGACCAGCTATGTATAAGAGAATTATGCAAGCTTTAGGAGAATGGTCTCCTGAGATAGAAGAAGCATATAATATACTAGAATCTTCAGATGATGTTCTTAGTAATCCAGAATTGTATAGTAAAGCTCTAAGAGCTTCAATAAAACCATTGAAGATGATGTATTTTGGTGATTACTATGATTCTGTAGCTAAATTAAATGTGCCTACATTCGATAAAATGGCATTATTTCCTATGTTCAAGATACTAGCCAAAGCAGACAATAAGTATTTATATGACAGAATGAATAATGAAGAATTAGGTGTGATAGACATGTTATTGTTTGAATCTGCAGTTAAGGTTGGTGCTCCTCAAGATAAGTTCAAAGCCTATAATGACAATAGAAATACAAGTTTCAATAAAGAAGGCTTAAATAAACCATCTACTATGATAGTTACTAATGGTAATGCTGTTGAAAGACTTAATGATGGGTTAACAACTAGAATTCAGGATATTAAACAATTAAGATTGCAGCTCAATACAGATCCACATGAACATACAGATAGATCATTTGGTACTCAAGCAATAAAAATTGGTATGGGTAATGTAGTAGATGATAGATACTATGGTCATAACAAAGGAAAGCATGTATCTGGATCTCAAATAAAAAAGGATATATTTGGTTGTATTAAAGCATTATCTACATTAGGTTATACTTCCTTAAAAGGAGGAACCATCAATGGAAAGAAAAAGAAAGGTAGATTCTTCAAATTAGATGGTTCTATAGATAAAGCAGCTTTGTCTAGATATTTAGTAGAAGAAGCTACTGGAAATGGAATGTCTCAAGAAATAATAGATGCATTAAAACTTGACAGTAAGGGTAACTTTAAAGCTCCTATAGCAGCACTTAGCGTTCGTAATTGGATTGAAAGTAAAATAATTTCTTTAATAAATAAAGAAGTAATAGACGTAAATACTCCAGGAGGTTCTGCTATTCAAATGGCATCATTTGGTTTTAAAGCTAATGATGTAATAACAGATGCTAACGAAGATACTAGACCTTTCAATGATGGCAAAAAACTTAGTTTCGATCCTAAAAGAGGTAGTATGGAAGTAATGCTTAGTACTAACTTCTTTAGAGATGTAGTACCATAGGATGTATAGGAATAGGGTTACGTAGCAATAAGAAAATGGTTGCTGGATAATAATATAATAGGTAGTCAAAGTGATCCATATGGTATAGGTTACCGTATACCTACTTAGGGTTTATCATCTACTTTCTCTTTCATAGTAGCTGATGTTCTACCAGCATAGACTGGAGATACCATAGTAGTACCTGATGAATTTACTGCTATGACTGGTTCTGACTTTGATATTGATAAATTGTATATAGCTACATATTCGTATGATCCTAATACGCATCAGAGATATACTTGGAAAGAAGATGCTAAAACCTATTCTGACCAATCTAAAGGAGCTCTGATAAATAAACTGTTAGATAGTTATACGCTAGTAATATCTGATGAAAAAACATTGTCTGAAACTAGAGCATCTATTGATACATTAACCGGTATCCTTACTAAGGAAATACTTCCAAAAGTAAGTGTAGATGAGATGAAAGAAGCAGATTATATGTATGAATTAATGCCATCGTTCCAAGAGTATAGAAAGATGGAATATACTTGGGGTAAAGCTGGTATAGCACCTTTTGCTCTTAACTCTACTAACCATTGCTTGACTCAAGCCACACATCTACATATGAAATTTTCACATAACAATATTTATGGTCTTGGTCAATTTGATGAAATCAATGGATAGGATGGTTTCAAAATATTAGACTGGTTATCTGCAATGATTAATGCTCATGTCGATGTAGCTAGAGATCCTTACATTATTAAACTTAATGTGAATCAAGTAACATATAATATAACTAGTTTATTGTTACGTGGTGGAAAGGGAGAAAACACGTTCTTCTTCCTAGCTCAACCTATATTAAAGGAATTTGCTAATATTAAGATTGCTAATAATGGTGCTATTGGATCTAAACAGTAGTATGATAATACTATAATTAGTAGACTGATAGACAAATATACTAAAATGTTAAATAATTATCCTATATCATAGTCTTATAAGGAATCTATTCCTAAGATAACAGATGAAGATAAAAAATTAGCATTTGACAAGGATAAATTGTCTCGTACATTAGATGCATTTAGAAGAGGCTAGGTAACTCCACAGGATATTAAAATGTAGTTAATCGTACTTACAGCTTATAATGAATTAAGTGGAGATGCTCAAACTATGGCAGACTTAGTTCAACGTTCTCAGATAGATACTAAAAAGTATGGTAATAACATTACTCAATTATAGAACTTTTATAATTCATATCAGACATTTATAAAAGACCATCAACAGGACTTCTCTACTCCTGATACTGAAGGTAGAGAGGATCTTAATGGGCTTGAGGACTACTTTAATAAGACGTTCTTAAATAAGAAATTAGTATATGCTATGGATTTAGCTAATAATATACTTAAAACTCAAGTATTTGGAGCTACCAATGGTTATAAGACTATATTCACGAGTATAATGCATAATTTAAGAGGTGGTAATTATCCATAGCAAGTTAATGGTTCTCTTTCTATATAGTTATATAGACCTACTAGTAATAAAGAATTAGTGAAAAAAATAAATGAGAAAGTAGAGAGTATAATTCGTGCTAAAGTAGTGATAGCTGGTACTGATATTAGATTGTCTGATGAACAGTTAAACAGTATGGCATTTGGTAAGGACAATATAGCTAGCAGACTTAATGCTGTCAAGAATTATATTAGAAAGAATAAATAGGATCCTAATTTAGTTACTTTAGTAGATGAATAGGGCAATATTACTAACGATTTATTAAATTATCTACAAGGTATTACCATATCTAATAAAAACAAAGCTAACAAAATAGTTACTGCTACTTCTTCTTTAAATAATTCGAGATACTATGAAGATAGACTTAGGTCAGCATTTTACAATCTTCTTACAAATGATGACGAAATGGTCAGAGAGTTGGCAGAAGATTTGGTAAAATATGCATTTGTTACTAGTTATGATAATAGAACTCCTAATTCATTCTTTAATGTAGTTCCAATGGAATACAAACAATAGATTGGATATTTAGATTCTATAAAAGATGCAATGAACAAACTGATAAGGAATGATATAGATATAATTTAGGATGCTTCTACTTTAGAAGAGCTAACAGATTCTATCTATTTAAATATGGTAAGAAATTACTGGGCAGATAATGACGTAGTTCCATTGTATATACCAAAAGTAGATGTTAGATATGGAGAAGAATCTAAATCTAATACAATGTATCTAGCTAGTTCTAAAGACCGTACTAATAGTTCTGTGAATACTGTATTTATTGCATTAGGTAGATCAGACATAAATAAGAATAATAAGTTTGTAAAAATAGGAGGTTCTAGATCTACTAATACGGTATTATACCAGAGATCTGGACAAATAGTAGATGCAGACGGTAATACTATCGGCATTGTATATGTTGCTATACCTAAGTTAGGTTTCAATAATGGAGCAAGTTCTATATATGAGTTATATAAAAATGGTACAGAACAATCTGCATTCGAGAATAACAAGTTTACAGACACAATGATCAAACAAACCGTTGAGGATATAGATAGTATAGTAGATAAATATATTAAAACTATTAAAGATTCTCAGTTTGTTAAGGATGAGTAGTATTCTAATATTGAAGTTGGTAAAACTTAGGAGTACTCCAATTTAGATCAAGAACTTCAAAATGAATTAATTGAATCATTTGGAGATAGTGGAATACAATCTGATCCAGAATCAATTGATAGCGATCCTTCTTTAAGTTTTGTAGATACTTCGGATAATTCTACTACAATAGAAGACTTTGGTGAAATAGATCAAATGTTAGGAGGAATTGAAGAAGCTAATGATACATTTGGAGAAGATTACGCAATGCCTGACGAATCCTATTTTGATTCTACAGAGTTGGTAGATGATATTATAGGATCCTTGTAGGACTCTGAAACAGGTATTACAGAAGTAAATGAGTATCTGAATAACCTTAAAGAAGAAGGTAAAAAACGTAAAAAACATTGTAAGAAATCATGACGTGTTTAAGAACAGAATTGCCTGAAATAAAGGCATAGTTAAAAGAGTATACTGACATATTAGGTAGCTACGATGCTGCCTATTATGTCTTATCTGAAAATAATGGTTATGGCTTAGAGTTTGATAGTGAAGGTAAAGATTCTAAGTTATATTAGGATCTTTTAAGTCATTTTAACAATGATTCTAAAATGGCTATCCGAGAAAAATCTAAAGTTTTTTTAATTGGTTTTAAGAATACTTATAAAGATTTAACTATAGAACCAACTGCTTAGTAGGTATTAGAGTACCAATCACAAGATTCTTTAAGTGAAGAAGCTAAGTCTTTTTTTGACACAGATAAAGACTTAAGAGAACGTGTTGATTAGGCTTACAATGACTTAGAAATAGGATTAGAATAGACAAAAGATAATTATAATTCTAAAGAAAAGGAAGAACTAGATAGTATTTTAAGAGACATAAATGTAAAGATACTGAAAGGTTTATAGTCAAGATTAAAAGTAAATACTAATCCTGACCCAGAACTTAGAACTAAGATAAAAAAAGAATCAGAATGGCTAATTGCAAACATTAGTGAAGGTCTTAAATCAGATTTAGATAACATTAATGAATTTTTAGCTAATTTAAGATTTGAATTGCGACCTACCTTCGAATATCTCGTTAATGTCCGTAGAAAAGGACTGGACATAGATGATACTAAGTTGAATGATCTAGATCAGAACTTCTTTGGTTTCTATAATGATATAGTAGATGAGATAGTAAGTCAATTAATATATAAAGATAACTACAGAGAAATAATAGGAAAAGATAGTAGTGGTGAATATATACTTGATAGAATGCTTAAAAGAGCTAAAGACTACCAAGCTATGCTTACTGATGGTTATTCTATAGTAAAGGGTAAAATAGCTGATAATGCTAGATAGAATTTAAAGCAAGTAGGTCTAGAAGTAAAGTCTTCAACTATCTATGACTATTCAATGTCTAATCCATCACCATCTTAGAGAGATATAGCTTGGCTTACATACTATATAGGTGCTGGTGATAAGATAAACAATGATTCTATTAAGACAATATTCTACTTAATCAATAAAGCAGAAGAAGAAACAAATAGAAATACTTACTAGGTTATAAGAAAACTTGAGGATTTACTTAGTAAAGCTGGAAAATATAATCAGAGAATGTTATTTGAAGTAGATGATGATGGTAATACTACTGGTTATATAGTACGAGCTAGAAACTATGGTAAGTTTGAAAAGAACTATGCAGATGCTATGAAAAAAATAGCATCAGAATTAGGTGTAGATCTTACTGATATAAAAGCTCCAGAAAATAGATAGCTGCGTATTGAGTATAATAAAAGAAGAAATGAATGGTTATCTAAACATACAGATAGAAGATATACTAGAGAGTATTATGATATGTTTAATCATTTAAGTGAAGGTACGGTAGCAGCTAGAGAGGAGATTCAATTAAAAATACGACAGCTAGTAGATAAAACCAGAGATTCTGTTGGTATAGCACATTTAGATAGACTTAGCGATAAGGAATATAACACGTATAGAGCTTATTTACTTGAGAAAAAACAACTAGCTAGTTTATATGATACTACAGGTATTAAAAAGTAGGGAGAGAAGCTTAAAATAGCTGAAGAATTATAGGAACTGAATAAAAAGTTATCTGAAGGTCTTACTATGACTAAGAATAGTAAAGCATACGAGGAGGAAAAAGCTAAAATTATGGCTGATTCGAATCTGACAAAAGAACAAAAATAGAAATGGTTAGAACGAAATTCTCAAGTACGCTACAAAGACGAGTTTTATCAGAAACTAGAAAAGCTAGAAAAAAAATATTATGGTCCTGTATATGCAGAACTACGAGAAAGACGCAGATCTATATTAAATCAACATAGAGATGATATGACTGGTAATATAGACATAGATCATATGTCAGCTAATTCTAAAGCTGCTATACAGAGATTGTCTAGATAGATGTCTATCATTAGAAAAAACAAAAAAGTTGAAATACAAGAAGGAGATTCCAAATTTGAGGACATTGCAGAGACAATACCAACAGAACAGTGGTATAGAGATCTTAAAAAGTATTACTATAATGTAGTATTAGAAGATCCAGAATCTGCTGAAATGTGGTTAAAAGCTAATGCTTATGACATTAAAAATCCAAAAGCATGGTATACAAAAGTAGTACCAAAGGATAAAAGTTTGATAGAATATGCTCCTAATAGTAACTGGCTAGAGGTATCTAAAGAATCCAAATTCTATAACAAATCTTACTATGAGACTTAGGAAAAGTACCCAGACTTATAGAATGAATACTGGATACCAAAATCTAAAGTAATAGAAGATGGTAAAATAGTTGAGTCTTATGATAATAGTAAGAATTATCATAAAGTAATGGATAATGAGGCTCTAAAGAATCTTAGACAAGCTATCTTAGATACTATAAAAGAATCTAACGATAAGTTAACTAACCTGCATAAGACTTATCCTTATAGAGTTCCACAGAAATCTGGTAGTTTGTTAAAATATATACATGCAGGTTGGAAAAGAAATTATATATCTGGAGCATTTAAAGGGTTTATTGATTATTGGAAAGATCTTATATCATGCAGAAATGATGATGTTGGTTTTAATAGAGCTCTCACTAAGCCTAATGGAGAAAGATTAAATGTAATACCTCAATATTATCTTAAAAGATTAGATAATCCTGAGTATTTAACTGCGGATTTAGTTGGTTCAGTAATATAGTTCTATAAGTCGTGTGAAAGTTGGAAAAATAAAACTCAAATACAACCTAGAATAGAAATATTAAAAAGATACGTACAAGGTATTAAATACACTAACAAAAGAGGAGAGGAAAAAACCGGAAACAGTAATACTTACAAATTCGTCAAAAACTTTATAGACATGAATTTGTATGACATAAAAACTCAAGATGTTAGTGTAAGATATGGAGATAACCCTACTGGAAAAGTATTAGGCTTGATTCCGTATAAAGGTAATGTTTTTGGACTTACTTATGATATAAGTAAACCAAGAGAGATTAACATTACAAAAATGTTATCTATACTTAAGATGTTAGGTACTCTTAGAAATCTAGGTTTAAATCTTGCTTGTGCATTAACAGGTGCTTATACAGCTTTACATTAGCATATTACAAATATGTTAATACAAAGATACTACAATCCTATAGATGCTGGTCATGCATTCTTTGATATAGTAGCAGATTCATTTTTTGCTATATCGAACGTTCTGGGAGTTTCTAGGAAAAAAACATTCATAACTCAAGCTATGGAACTTTTCGAAATAGGTGCAGAAATTAATCCAAATGCTACAAACAGAATGCAATTAGTTAATGCTGTCACTAAACATTGGGCATTTGGTCCATATTCATTAATGGATCATGTAGTAAAAGGATAGATTCTTGCTTCTGTTATGCATAATTTTAAGCTAGTAGAAGAAGGCGGTAAAAAAATTTTTATGAGTAGAGAGGAATATAAAAGAAAACATAAACTTCCTACTTATGCTCCCGGTGATTACATGGATTGGAATCTTGGAAATAAAACTTCATTCTATGATGCTGTAGAATTTGTAGGCGGTAAGATGGTAGCAAAAGATAAATCAAACTAGAAAGCAGTAGATGAGGCTATGAATAAAATAGCTTACATTGCTAAAACTCTAGCACAATCAGCTGATGGTCAGCTTACTTCTTTGCAAAAGCCTGTAATTTTGGCTAATTGGGCAGGATAGTTTGTTATGATGCACAGACAATATTTACCAGTTGTTTTGCAAGAGAGATGGTTAATGACAAGACAATGGGATTATCAAGCTTAGAGATACAGAGAAGGAGTATTCAAAACGGTAGTAAGATTATTTGATAATGCTATAGAAAATAATGAGAACGTAATTAAGACCTATAAAAGACTCAATCAGGAAGATCCTCTAGTAAGAGAAAATTTGGCTAGATTAGTTTTTGAAGGTATATTATATGGAGGTCTTGTTTGGTTTCTTAGGCCGCTATTAGAGCAATCAGCGGACGACGACAAGAAAAACATCATTAAACAACTACTGGCATATACTATAATAAGATCGCAATTTGAAACACTAGCTCCATATAATCTATTAGATATGGCATCTATTATCAAATCACCTTCTGCTATTACAGACTATGTTAGTAATATGTTTGAATTATTCTCTAATCCTGTTAGTTTATTATATGAAAGGATTAAGTATTGGTGGTTAAAAGAAACTTATTACGACGCTACTATTAAGCGAGGTGCTTATAAAGGATGGACTGAATGGGAACGTAATCTTTTAAAACTTACTCCATTTAGGAATATATAGGAATTAAAAGATATACAAAGTAAAAGAAATTATTACAAGAAGTAGATACTTGGAGAATAAAAAGATAGGGCTGTTTCACAACAGCCCTTTTCTTATTCAAACCTATTATCTAAATCTGTTATCGTATTATAAACAGTATCTTTTATATCTTTTGTCCTATCCCCCCAAAACTGAAAGATAAGATACCAATCTGTTATTCCAAAACCTAGATTACCAGTTTGTTTATAATCTTCTAGTTCTCTACTATCTTCAGACTTTAAAGTAAACACAGTATGTTTACTTGAATTGATATTAAAAATTCTCTTATTAAAGTATGTTCTTTCACAAGTAAGCCAACCTTCGATATCTTTTTCTTCTTCAATATTGTTGAATACGTAGTCTAAATAAATAAAACCCTTAGAATACTCATCATAAAGACTAGTATATAGTCCTTTAAATGATTTATGTTCTAAGGGTTTCCTTTTCCTTAATACTCTAGGAGATAGTAGAATTATTTCAGGCGTCAATTCCATCTTCTACGCAAGTCTCTCCATCTACTTCTACTGCAGAATACTTTGCTTCTTCTTCAGTATTATCAACAATAATATTATTATATATAGCTTCAATAGCGCTCTCATCAGAGCCTTTTAATTGTTTTAGATTTTTATAGTTCTTCAGTTCCATTTCCTTCGTAATATTCACGAGTATGGTCCCAATTTCCTGTCTGATAATGGTATGAAATTTCTGTTAAAGTATCTGCTATTAGGTCTTTACGGTCCAATAACTCTTTTTCGTTTAACATATTAAATACTCTTATTTCATTATTACCATTGCTTTGAATTGCAATAATGTATGCTTCTAAGTCAAACTCCTCTATATTATATCCTAGATCAGACATATACCATGTAAGAGCTAAAATATAGAATGCAATTTGTCTATAGTAGTCATATTCTTCTACAGAATGCTTAAAATTATAAACATCTGCTGTAGTTTTTAAGTCTATAAGGATTATCTTCTTATTAACAAAATCAATTTTAACTCTATCTAATAAGGACTTACAAGATACTCCTTGTTTTGTTGCTTCCCAGTTTATATGAAACTCATTATTACAGTCCCAACCAGGATTATTTGTAAGTAAATCTTTTGCTTTTTTGTGATTATTAATATTCTCTTCTATTCGTTTAAGCATATTTAAATCAGCAAATGATATTACTGTAAATGTTTGATTTTTGTCTAGAAATTCAATATACTCTGCAAACTTGAGTTGTAACTCTTTTGCTTTCTTTAACATTGCATCTTTAGACATATTATTGCCAGAGTATGCAGATTTATATGCATCTAGTAATTTATCTTCTTCTAATAATTCTGTAGAATGAAAATAACGTTCACAAAATGCAATCTGCTGTGCTGTTTTAGGCTTCTCATAGTCAATAATCATATAATTATGCCAGAATTCATCTGGCTGAAGTAAGTACATGTGTATCATAGTACCTTTTTCAAGATACTTTCCACTTATACCCTCTTCTTTACCGTCAAGCATATCCTTGAGGTAACGTGGTCCTTTTTTCAAGAACCACCCTATTGCTGAATTTGATATTCGCGTGTTATCTTCATAATACGGAATTTCTATTTTCATGCTGCTTCTTCTAATTCTAATTTAGGAGTATCTTCTTCCTCATCATAATCACTACAGAAACTCCCAGAAGTATCCCATTCATTATTGTCTTCTTCTAGAGCCTCTACAAATTCTTTCTGCATATCAAGAAAAGTATTACACTCTTCTAGAGTAAGAGGTTTATTTCCATTTAGTTTAAAGTAGTCTCTTATAACAAGTTTTAAGTACTCTATAAATTCAGTTTTTAATGTAATTTCTTCTTGTGTCATAAAATCTAATGTTACTATATTTAAATCTTCCTTAAAATTATAACTATTATCTAGTATAGAACAGTTATATCTTCTGTGATTTTTATTAGATACTCCTTCGTGCCAATGTCCAAATAAATGAACTTTGGCTTTACCAAAAGTATAATGCCCTAATGCGTTATTATAATTAGGATTATCGTGAGTAATTAGTATATCGCATTTTGGTATCTTATTATATAGTTCATTATCTTGCAATTCAAATGCCCACCTTCCTTGCTGAAACAAAATAGGATTTATCCATGGTGTTCCGTAGAAACTAATTCCTTTATAAGTATAAGACTCATCAATAAGCATTTCTACTTTATCATTAGTTATAGCTCTCATAAGTGCTTTAACTACTTCCCATGTTCCTTCAATATACATTCTTTCAAGATAGAAATCATGATTTCCAGGTACTATTATTACTTTATTGCACGGTAAATTATTTATCCATTTAATAAAGTCTTCAGTAAACCATTTATCAGATTCTTTTATATCTCTCTGAATATTTAAAGGAACTATATCACCACAAATGCACAATACATCGCACTTAGGAATCTCATTATATAGATTCCCGTGTATATCACTAATTCCACATATTTTCATATTGTAAGAATTTAGTAAGTTTATAAATAAGTATTGAATAAAATAGTATCATTAGAATAGATCTTCAATTATTTCATCCTCATTAGAAATATTAGTTCCTGTTCTTATTACTTCATTTAAGCTAAGATTCATATCTTTAGCTAATTCATCTAATGGAATATCTTCGAAGAGAACAACTTCATCTAAGAATGCTGAAATATTATCAAATGATTTAACTTCCATATGCTCGACAATGAAGTTCACGACTTCATCTATATTCTTTATTCCTTTATCTTCTGCCATACAGCGTACAAATACAGAATTAGAGTTTGCTTTGTATTCTTTAAAATAACGAACACGTGAACAACGATCAAAGAAGTTATCGTCTATCTGATCTGTTTTGTTACAGGTCATCAATACTAGTTTTTTAGATGTAGCTTCCACACCGTCTAAGAATCCTAATAGATCCTTAGTTTCCCACCAATAAGTGTTTTTTTCAATCTCATCAAACATAACTACTACAGGAGTAGTAAAATGTTTAAAGAAACTAGTAAGTTTATTAGCAGGGTAGTCGTTTGCGACTATGATAATAGGTAAATTACTTTCTAGGGCAATACGTTTAGAGAGCATTGTTTTGCCTGTACCTTTAGTACCTGCAAGTAATATACCAGTTGTCTTTCCAGAATTATCAGAATTAAAATAACTTAATACACGTTTGATAAATTTATTATCTTCTTCTAGTTTGTATAATTTCTTTGGCATATTCAAATCTCCATTTTCTTTGAGATAAGATCTACCTTGCATTCTATCATACTCTAGATCATATACTTTATTACTTATGAGTTCATAAGAAATACCTTCTAACTTAGGTTTAACTGTAATCTCATTTCCGATCTTAATAAATTCTGCCATAATATTCATTTTTTATGTTTTCAACTTGCTGATTAACTCATCAACTTGTTTCTGTGTATGTACCACATAAAACGCTGTATTAGGTTCATGTGTGTACAAATAGTAGTTAAATAACTTTTCACGCAAAGCCCATGTATCATTTGGATAGCCTTTGCATTCAATAATAAACTTATCACCTACAAAATCAGGTTTATAAGTTATTGCCCTATATTTCTTATCACCAAAAGTAAAAGCTGGAAGCAGTTCGTATCGTTGAGTTTCATACTCAGCTTTAATATTTGACTCTTCCAACTTCTTATATGTATATGTCTCAAGTTTGCTTTTAAACCTAATACCATTATACTCATTTGGTGTTGCATTGCGAATTTTGCTTTCGCTAGGCTTATTTCTTTTCCTCTACGTCATTAGTAATATTAGATTTTCTGGAAATAGTTTTCCTTTCTGCGGTGAACCATATCATTTGTTAATATTTTTAGTTAACCAATTTTTTACTTTTTCAAATCCATTAGCTTTAATAGCATCAGATATATCCTTTGCCTTAAATTTCTTATGGATTAACATACCTTCTAAGCCTGTTTTTTGACTCATTTTGCGAAGATATTTTACTCCAGCTCTGTCACGATCAAATAATATAATAATGCGCTTAAAACGCTTCTTAAGTCTATCTAATACCTTTTCAGGTATAAAGGTTGATTCTGAAGACGGAGATATTGCTGGTATTCCCATTTCGTATAAACACATGACGTCTTTCATACTCTTTGTAATAATGAGTATATCTCCAGTCTTAGGTAACTGTTTATAACCTTGAATATCTAATTCAGTTAGGTTATTACGCCATTTTGTATATTTGTCGGCTAAAGGTTTATATATCTTAAAATGATTATAAACTTTATATGCATACATTGGATTATCTTCTTTGTAAACGCTTTTTACTATGCCGTTGCATAGGTAGTACTTTATACTACTTACTCCAAACTTCTTTAAAGTATCTACCGTAATATTAAACTGCTTCCAGTAATTGATGTCAGTATCAGTGAAATTCTGACGTACTACACCAATTACTGTTTCAGTTGACGGTATATATTGCTTAGAGCTAACTAATTGCGTATCTTTAGTAATTTTAAGTTTCTGAATAATATCCTTAAGTATATCATTATAATTTGTTAATCCAGTATAAATACTTACAAATTTAATAACATTACCACATTCTCCAGTTCCGTGATCTTTAAACATTAATTGTTTGCTAGTCCTACTATAGAAACATCCAAATGATGGATTTCTATCTTTACGAAATGGACTATTGTAAATCATCCCTACTTTAAAATTACCTATATACGCAGCATATATATCATACTCCGTTACTTTAGAAAGTATATAATCTAAAGTAATATTATCATCATCGTTTATTATTTTCGTTGTATCGTAAATCATATGATATATTTTTAGTAGGAGTATAGAGATTCGAACTCTATAACAAATAAGAAATATATCTTTTTCTTATTTATACCATGTCCTAGAATATCTAGAACTCCTATTTAAAAACGTAGGTTGTGTACTATTTTCAGTCTATGCATTTTGCGCCTCCGACACACCTTACTTACAAGGTATTACCCCCGTTAGTTACTTGCTCGCATAGTGGTACACTAACCTACGTATTCCTAGCTTATGCTCTAGGTAGCAACTATTATTTTATTTTTCTTCTTTAAAAAGGAAGATCACCTGCTGAATCAGAAGATGTTTCCATTAGAGGATTAGTATCCTTAGTTTCTACATCTGCTATTACAGGTTTAGTAAATTGGTCTATACTCAATTCTGCAATTTTACTCTTTTCTCCTTCAGGAAGATTCATCGGTTCGATAAAAGTAAATTTACAATAATTAGGCAATGTAGTATATCCCTTTTTATTATATACTATCTTTACTCTAAGTAAAATATTCTTGTTTGCTGCATTTAGCATCATAGCAACCCAATCAACAAAGTCTTTATAAGAAGAACCAGCAAATACTAGCGCTTCTTTAGGATAGAAACATTCAAGAATTTGCATAATTCTTTTAACTTGTTTACTACCTCTAGTTTGACATTCCTCATCAGACTCTCCAGGTTTCTTAGTAGATTCCCATTCTGTATGAGTTAAATCTTGTCCTTCTTTAGTAAACTTTACTTCAAGAAAGATATTTTCGTTAATAGACTTGTCAACTTTTGCTCCTACAAGCTGTACGTCTTCATGAATACCTGCTTCTAAGTATTTACTTTTTAAAACGTCTGTAGTCTCTATTTTGTTTGCTAATTCTGTGCTATAAATCATAACTTAATCATTTTTTATTCAGGTAAATAAATTTTGTCCCAATAAGTAGTAATTACATTATCTGCATCACTTTCTGCTACTACTATATTCTTTCCTCTTAGATGAGGTGCTCTTGCTTCTCTTACAGAATTATCTCCTCCTTCAAAGGAAATATGAGTTTCATTCTTTTTTCTATATACATAGCCTACTGCATCCGCTTCACCACATATAATATTTGCAAGCTTACCTACTAAATCAAGAGACATTTCAGATAATTCTTCTCCTTCTTTATTAATCATCTTATCTTTTAAGTGACCAATTAGGATTAGATTATCGCATAGTTCTTTAAACATATCTATTACTTTTCTTACAGCTTGTTGTAAATATAAGTAACCAGATCCATTTGGCAGTGTTCTAACATCAGAACCAGTATAGCCTTTCCCCATTGGAGTAGCCTTATACAATTGTACTGCAAAACTCATGCACATTTCTTCTAATCTAGAAGCATTATCTATAGTAATATACTTATAAGGTTTCTTACCTGTTTGCTTAATTTCTTCTTTAATAGCACTAGCTATATCTCCTAAATCCTTTACAGATCTAGCTTGTACAGCTAATGCTTCCAAAAACTCTGATCCTCCTTCTAAGTCTATAATTAGATTATTATCTAATCTAGATACTAAAGTAGTTTTACCAGCTTTTGGTTTGCCAAATAGTATTAAAAATCTAGGATTTTCTACCTTGGCTTTTATCTTTTCTTTTGGTAATACAATCATAAAGCTTATTTATGTTATATTCCTCTGATAAGTTTCTGATAAGTTTCTGATATATGGAATAATTATTTTATTAGAATAAACCACGATTTTTAATCTTAATCGTGATATTGATAATAGTTTTCTTTGTTTTAGGTTTCAAATGATTCAATGAACCCGGCATAATTGGAATAATATCGTATCCAATCTGTACGAAATTATCGAAGATCTTGATAGGGGTACCAAATTCGTCTTCAAAGTCGTAATCTTTCTTAAACGGATAGTTTTCTTTAGCAAATATATCAAGAGCATTAATTGCTTTAAAGAATTCTTTCTCAAGATCGAAATTAATAGTATCTTCGTTCCAACACTTAAACGGACAGTTAGTGCATTCTTTAGGAAGCCAGCTAACTTTATGAGTATTGCTCAAACCAAGAGTGATAACATCTCCTGCAGATGCATACTCTACACCATTATTGGAATACGGATAATCAAATTTACTATCTACTGTCAACCAAGGGTAAGCAGTGATTACTCGTTTTAACAAATTATCTTTATAAATTTTTGCGGTATCTTCTTTCTTCGGTAATGTAATTGTATATGTTTTCATAATTTTCAGCCTTTTTTAATTGTTATTACTAAACGAAAATTTCTTTGCTGGTTCTTCGTCTCGTACTGTTTCAATTAAATTATTGTATTTTAGATCGTTATCAAACTCTAATATTGAACATTCGCCCGCATCTCTGTTTTTTAGTATATGCAGATAGACTTTGTTCTTAACTAGTAAACGATTTGGTCCATATTGTTGTATATTGAGTAATTCTGGTCTATGAATACAAATAACATAATCAGAAGCATGAAATATTGTATCAGCAGAAGAAATATCACTACGCATTGGATAATGCATAGAAGGATTGTTAATTCTATCAGGAGCTTCAATGTTTCGGTTCATCTGTGATAACTGAATTATAGTAGTATTAGGGTATTTTTTTACCTTAATAAATAGTTTCTGTAAATCCGAAATCACTTGCAAGGCAGAAGCTTGACCTTCAACAAGTAATGTATGATCTAATATGATCACAAATCTCTTGCCTTTAGCCTTATTCTCATAGAAGTAATCTATAGTAGAAGCTATATTGTCAACTGTTCCCGGTGTATCTACATAATATATCGGATATGACTTTATTTGTTGAGTTGTTTCTTCAACATTCTCTAATAATTCGTCTGTAAGACTATCATTAGCGCTATATAGCTCAGCAGTAGTTTGCCTTAACTTACTGCTTATTTTTCTACCTACTTGCCTAGAACTTAGCATCTCAAAAGAGAAATTAAGTACTATAACATCCTGATCAGAATTGAGATCTATTAAATCATTTTCTAACGTATTCACAAATGAAGACTTTCCACTACCAGATATACCTACTATAGTATAAATAGTATTGGGTTCAATCCCTCCCATACATTGAGTATTGAACTTCTTCCACCTTGTCTTAAGAGATTCAATCTCATGATTTTTTCTCTTCTTTATATATTCTACTGCCTCTATAGCTGCAGAAGATATATGACGAAATGTAAGTGTATTAGTAGATATCTGTTCCATAATTATTTTCAATTAATGGTTGTTCTACTTTCATTTGCTCTTCATAGGTTTCCCACTCATGTTGAGTGAGCCATTTCCACATAGTTTTCATATAACCTATTTTTCCAGTAAGCATTTTATTTTCTATCTCAAATTTAAGACAGTTGCATATATGCTGATGCATAGCTTTACTTTTGCCTACTATACGATTATATTCCTTCCTACATTTGTTTATATTAGCTCTTAAGAAACCTTTAGTTCCGTCAGGTCTTATAACATAAACTGGAAATAGGTCATAAAATTCATCAAACATAGATTTATCTTCTTTTAGAAGTTCAATTAATTTTGATGTTTTACTTATGACTTGGTTACTATCAGATTTTGTGATAGTTATTAAACCTTGATTTTCTAACTCTTGTATCTCTTCTTCATTAACTAGGCTGAGAAGTCTCTGAATGTCTTGATTGATGGTTTGATTATCATTCAATACAAGGGTTAGGAATACTAACTGATTAATAGATAAATTTTCAATCCGTTCAAGGATTGAGGTGTCTATTTCTAAAATCATATTCTCATATTTTTTATATGAGCTATGTTTTTTCTGAAATATATTTGATAAGTCTTTGTTAATCCCATAGACTCATTTGTAACGGTTTTAATTCACGGATTATTTTATAGGCTTCCATAATATAGTACCTATAATTAATCTTTCTCTCTTCAATTGGTTTATCGTCTAAGTAATTTAATAAAGTAACACCAGATGCAGTAAGCATATTCTGATACTGTTTTTCTTTTGCAACAAATGTTTTTTTACCTATATATGGTTCAACATATTCTATAATTTCACCTTCTTTGTATCCTGTTGGTTTCCATTTCCATAAATAAGCTCCATTAGTACTTGCATAGAAACGGTTAGTTCTTTGTTGTTCTTTATTATTATACTCAACATGCCATTGTTTACCAGTTTTTTCAGCCATTAGAAAGTCTCTAATGTCTTGGCAACCTTTTATAGTTTCTTCTACCGGTACTCCGTTCTTAAAAAAATTTATTACTGCTTTCGGTATGATCTTCGGAGTTAGACCTTTTCCTAATTTCACAGTAGTAATAAACATACCCTTTTCTTTTACTTTATCATCTTCAGTAATAGCAAAGTAGTCATTTATAGCATATTGATACATAGCCTTAAAACGTTCTTCTTCTAAAGTAAGTTTAGTAAGTTGTTCCCATTCTCTGCATACTTTGTTTACACTATCATATACAGATTTTTTAAGTAATACAAATAGACCGTCTGTATTAGCTTGGACGATTCGACATCCTAATTGGGTTAGTTTTTCAGCTAGCATTAGTAATAGTAACTGTCCATTTATACGTATTTGCATTACTGCAAATGGACTATAACAGAAATTATGCGGATTCTGTAAGTTACCTGATAATCCATTAAGAGCAAGCTTTAAGGTTTCATTCTTAACCTTATTGCCATTGTGTTTAGCTTCGATACGCTCATCTTTAATTTGTTTATATACTTCTAGAAATTCAGGTCCTAAATGTTTAGGATAGAATCCATATTCTATTAGCATACTTGGATATAGTGATGCAACATCTATATCAATGAGCATTTCATCTTCTTTTGGTATAACTATTTCAGGATCATTCACTGAATGAATTCCTCCAACTCCTACAGAATATCTTAATCCTTCAAATATGAATTTATTTTCATATCCTTTTCTTCCTGGAGATACTATTTGATTTTTCATATCATCTAGCACTTTTTGAAGTATAGGACTGTCATACTTAATAAACGGTAGTATTACCTTATTTAAAGGTATTACATCCATTGGAGATCTTAAATCTTTAATATCATACCAGGTTTGACCTGTTTTTTCAAGATATTTTTGAGTTAAAATCTTCATTCCAATATTTACTCCGTCTTTACTAAGTACTCTTACTCCGTATTCATCTTCGATAGCTAACCTTAAATCTACATCTTTTTTACATCTATTGAGTAATTCCTCAGTAGAATTAACATCATTAATATTATATTCAATCATTGAATTTATCTGATTCTCAGGTAAATCCGCCTGCCAATCTGCAACAAACTCTTGTACATTTTTGTACTGCATTGTTACTTGAATCTCTTTTAAACCTACTCTTAACTTATTACTGTAAAGCATAGTAAGAATATCAAATGAATCGAAACAAATCATATACTTCCACTTACTCCAAGCTCTAATATCATCTTCACTTGAAGTAGTAATTACTTTACTTAAATTGAATATAGATCTACATATATCTCTATATTCTTTGTATTTCATTATAACATAATAATCTATTATGTAATTTATAATAGGATTATCATAGTGAAGATTATTATAACCACAAAATAATTTATCAGTATTTAACTGAATTTTTGTAGTATATAAGTCTCCGAAAGTATAATCTGTATCAACGGTATGAAAGAAATTAACTAATTCATCTAATTGATTTCTTCTGCAAGATATTTCAAATTTATGCAATTCACCTGTTTCTGTATTTTTTACAGTACAATGGAAAACATTGGGGAATACCTCAATATCATATACATAAACAATCTTATCTCGTATAATCATAATATAATAATGTTAGTTTGTTCCCTATTTCGGATTTGAACCGACGACCTCCCCTAACATGTACGAATATGTAGTAATACGAATATTACATCAATATACACGAATTACAGGGCGCTCTACCGCTGAGCTACTAGGGATCCATGAAATTATGCTGCAAGCAATTTTGACTTAGTATAATATATAATATTATTATCTTTACTATCCTGGATTCTAATACCAGTTATATCATCATTGTCTGCATATTTTTTAGCTATTTTCATAACTTTATTTTTAGCGTCTTCACGAGAAGATGCTTTAAAATAGTCTGTCAAAAAATCATAATCTCTTTGTGGATTATCTTCTGACTTTTTTTGTACTACATACTGAAATGTACGTATATCAGTTTTTTCTTTTACTGATAATTCAGTAGCAGTATATCCTTTCTGAATCTTTTTGTTAACAAACTCAGAAATATGTTTGCGCTCTTTAAGCAGTTGTTCTCGTAATCCTTGCTTAATTTTAATACGCTCCTTTATCTGTTCTTTAGTTAACGTAACAGGTTTTGGTTTTTCAAATAATTTGTTCTTTACAATACATGTAAATTTACGTTTTTCCTTATTAGTATACTTGATAGTAGGATCATATCCTGCTTCTTTAAGTATTTGTTTAATGCGTTCTTTCTTAGAAAGCTTAGCATTTTTATTCTCATTACGAGATTCTGTTGCTATTTTTGTTGTATATTCTGCTTGACGCTTATCTATATAAATAACTTTTTCCATAATTTTGATAATTTTTTTATTCTTTATTACTTGTTAAGTAAAATCCTTGTATTTTCTTAGGAGACTTAACGTTACTATTCTCTTTGTACATTATGGTTACATAATTATAATCTAATATAATACGTTCTATATCTGTACAAGTATTAAGAGCATCGTTTACACGACGCTCAAAATGCTTATTAGTTTCAAATAAACTTTTTCTAATATATTTAGCTTTCATTATGCAACTAAGGCTATAGGAGCAGATTCAATATTTAGTTCTGCACTATTATTGAAATCTTCAAGTTCCTTATTAAGTTTATTAATTTCTAATTGTAATTTATTTTTTAAGTTTGTTATATATGCAGAAGTAAGTTCTTCTGTAATATTCAACCCTTTCTTACTCTTAGCTCGTTTGATCTTAGGATCAATAGTACGTACTTTAGTAAGATGAAATAGTTGTTCAGATTTCTCACTTAGTGAGAAAATAGTAAAATAGTTATTACTAGCAGGAAGCTCTGAAAACTTTTTATATCCCATATTGATACATTGCAGATATAGCTTCATTAGAATACGTTCTTCTGCCATTTCTTCAATTTTTGTTAAAAGCACTTTCAAATCAAAATTGCGAGTTGCTTCTTTAGATATAACATTTTCATTTTTAATAATATTCCAGTACTTAGTAATCTCTTTACTTAACTCGTCACGACGAGTTTTTGCATATTTAGATGTAATTGATTTCATATTCAAGTGATTTGTTTTTTTAAGTTAATACTTGACCGAAATCGTTTACTAGTTTGTCATGCATAACAGATTCAAACTGCTGTCTCTATTAAATAGCGCTCTAATCAACTAAGCTAATGCATGAGAATTAAAAACTACCCAATTCAGCAGTTTTTATAAAAAAGTACCCAGTTCAGTACTTAGAAATGTTTAATCATTAGGTCCAATTCAACCTTTTCTGATTTTAACAATTTTGTTGTTTAGTTTTCCGATGATCGGTAATATCCGTCCACCACCGAGATCTACACCTACGCCAATCTCAACATCACCGTCAAGACTATACTCGTGTTTATACTGTTCACGTTGTTCTTCTGCATATTTTTTTGCATTTTCCTGATTGATATATTTAGAATGTAGTTCCCCGTCTGAACAATTCCTCATACTATCAAACAAAATATCTACTACGCAGTCGAAGTCACGTTCTTTCACAGCTTTATCAAGAATACTTTTAGTAATTCCGTCAAAAGCAACATCATTTCTGGATCCATTAGATCCAGTAATTGCGTCTGCTATACGAATTGATGCATCTATAATACTTACCGATTCATAAGAATTACAGCATCTTTGCCACCAAATTGGTCCACGTCCATAATAAAAATAGACGGTTCCATTCTCTTTAATTTGAACCTTTTTAGGAGTTTCAATTACAGCTCCGTTCCGAATCTGAACTTTGCTGAGAATTGTTGGCTCTGAGCAAATAAGTATTCGCAGAAGCTCTACTCTTATAGGAGAAATTCTGCTATTCATAACTTACTTATCCCTGGGCTTGTTCGATAGTTACGTTTACTTCTACCTGATCTTCGTTAGTGATCCCACACTGCCGTAAGTACTCTACTTGAGCACGATCTTGTTGGTCCATAATGTTCCGGACAGTTTCTGCAAGTTGCATGTTTTTACGGGCTTGTTCCTCATAGAAATTCAGAATAGATGAATTATGCATCTTTAAGCATGTATTCAACTGTGGAAGTTCAGAAGGACCAAAGAAAATAGGTCTTGTAGGATTTGTTGGATCGTTCGGCTTGGTTAATGTTGCAATACAGGCCATTACACTTTCCCGGGTTGCTTTCTGGAAATTCGGTTCAGCAAGATCAAATACCAGTGATGGATCCTGAGACTTCGGATTCAGAATTACCTTTGGATGACCGTCAAAGTCCTTTTCACAAAGTTCAATACCTGTAATATCAATAGGCTTGACTATAAAAATCCGGACATCCTTCCGTAAAGTGTTCTTATCATTCTGAACGTCTTCTTTCCACTTCAGATCCGGGTTGTGCGATACAATCGTATAGATCTGGCTACTAAAGTATTCTCCATACTTTTTGCAAACTTGCCGATAACGAGCCATAATAGATGCCAACTCTGCGTTAGGAGTTGCCATTAGGATTTTATTATTTTGTTCCATAAAAATGTTTCCTTCCTGAGTCCGTACTTGATATACCAATACGAACCATTTTTATACTCTTTGGTTTATACTAAATTTTAAGCTCTCCACTGTTCGATTATTTTATAGCATTACAATAACAGTAATGGTGAATTCAATCACATAATCTACTAAGTATTAAAATAATAAACATCAATTTATTTGAAAATATCTTTTGATAAATTCTCTGATAAATTTTCTGATAATATATTTTTAACGTCCCGTTTCGACGGTTAAGATTCAATTTTTTCGATGCTTAACGCACCCCTCACCGTTATTTTATATCGCTATTAGTTGCAATATAAAAGACACAGATCATCGACTAAGTAAGTCTACCTGGTATTTCCGTATTATCGAAATTCATAGAATTACGGTCGTTTATCTAACGTTACCAACTCATGAGCTCATTGCTTAAAGCATGACCCACTCATACCATGCATAGGATTTGTTGTTTATAACTGCGCGAACACGAGGATTTCCACCTCTCATCGTCTCCTTGTTGCTTGATTGTTATTACGATCAAGTTAAATACTTCGTCCTTTAATCTACCGAGACAGGGTGATAGACGACAGGTTATTAACGAATCAGCGTTCTCTTTACGTATATATTTGCGATATATACTTTATGAGTTTCTAATGTCAGCGATAACGGTTGGCAGTCTGGGGGTGACTTATACTCCATACGGTCTGTCTTACAAATGACAATTTGCTACTTCTGTACTATCATTAGACTTCCCCAATTTCTATGTGACTCATAGCCTTCCTACACTATGCAGTCTGATTAAACAATATTTAATTTATTCTCTTAGAACAGATTTAACTAGGCCGGTTCTATTCGGCATTAACTTTCAGATGCAGTAAAGTAACATCATCTGTTACAGTCCTACCTCTCTGGTTCCAGGGTTCTAAGCTGGAGCAGCTTGGCTCTTACTTATTAATTTATTGTTTTTGACTACTACTAATATCTCCTACTCTGGAATGAGTGTGATAATCTAGTAATACACCTTTTACATATCTTGAAAGGTATAAGCTCTGCTGTTTTTTAGAAGGAGTTCCAAAGCTTCTCCTTAGTATTATTTTATGTCATAATCGTACTTGCTAAAGGTACGTGACAACTAGAATCAGGGTTATTGCGCCCTCAAACCGCTTAGACATCTTTGTCTATTCATTCCTCATTTAATTATACTCACACGAACGAATAAGCACGTGAGTCACTTTAGACTTGAAAGACAGTATCAATCTCATATACTTCATCCCTTATACGTAAATTCTTTTGCGGCACGCTAGTTACGGTAGCGCACAGGATTGGCTCCTGCTCCCTGGTAATCAGTCGGATCATGGATCTGCACGTAGCTTCACTCCCCGGATCATTGCATGTCCAGCCTTCATATCTTTACTTTGTATAAGTATGTACCATAACACGGTTATCCTTACATTAGTATCAGTAATTACTCCCTTTATATTATGAACCAGTTATCATAAAAACACTAGAGTTAGCCTATTTTTCCAATCAGGACGTATAATTACGCTTTTGTATGAAGCGAGGTTGGAGCCCGCTTGTTGCGTTAGTCAGCCATAATATTATTCAATAATCCTTTTCCAAGGGATTATTCAAGAGCCCTTTGCTCTTGTTTCAGCATCGTGTTCATATTCCTTCTTGAGTCACATCTTGATTGACGCATACGAATATAGAGATTTCGTTCTCTTTTTGAGGATTAAGGACTTTATCTTTTACAGTTTTATTTGTTTATTGCTGCGATTCAGTCTCCTCTTGTTTGAATTAATTTGTAACTAGGGTATCTTCTTGTTGCTCCTATATTACGGGTTCTTCACTATTAAATCACCAGACGGTTCTCATATTAACAGCGCAGGCTATTCACCCTCTCCTGCTTTCTTATACCTTTTTCACCAGCATAAGTTATTATCCTACCTTTTGAGTATCTTACGGTGTTAGCCGCTACGAAGCATCTCATAACTACTTCTTACATATTCTCGGATTCTGTCTTTTTTCGGGCTATGTATAAATGAATACAAACTCCCTGACGCAGTAGTACTTAAAAACTTCCTCCTGTGACTGCCGGAGTGATTTACGCTACAGTTTTACTCCTCTCGAACTATGATATAATTATAGTATTTATATAGCGGTTATTATCATTAACTTTTTTCCGCTGAGGGTTTATCTTCCCCTACACTAAGTTGCTTCGGTTTTATACAGAAAATTTCTCCTGAAGATAAGTTAATATTTGCAACTATTTTCTTACCTCTGCATATATCTACTATGCCGTTTTTTATATCATTACTACTGATATAATCAACTGGATCCATTTGTCCTGGGTCAAAACCGTCCAAGCGAACACAAATCTCACTTACAGACGAACGTAAGTACTGCTCTACGAATAAGATATTCTCGCAACTAGCTTTAGCTTGTACCTGAATTAAGTTAGTACTTTGTCCTTGCACAATAAAGTAGTTTGATTGGTCTATTACGAAATCTAAATTTCGTCTAGCTTCTTTAATGTTACGTATGATACGCGATAGACGTGTCATACCGTTTAACATAATGCAATTTTTCTTATTCATCACTATTGTTTTTTAGTAAAAGGAGAAAGTGGTTTTGTGTCTTCTGGTAAATTAGCTATACTACTTACCTTTGGAAACCCTGTATTTACTTCTTTTACTTTGGTTCTGTATTTAACTATAGGTTTTATTTCTCCTGTAGTTGTTACATTTACAATTGCGTCCGTTGTTCCATTTACGGATACTTCGTGGGTACTAATATCTACTGATACATTAATTGTATCTATACCCGCGGACTTTTTCTCTTCTGTTTTAGAATGTGTCATAGACATTAATTCTAAATATGAAGGAATAACAGGCTGAGCCTGTACTACTTCAGTAGTATTTATTAAATTCCAGCCAATATAAATGCTTGCAAAGAATATTAGTACTACTGATACGATTCTACTATTCATTTTGATGATGATTTAGTGAATAACTTTCTAAAGGTAATAATTTGTTTCCAAGTTTTAAGGATCCAGCTTAGCTTTTTTTTTCAACCTTATCCTCTTTTGGAGGAAACTCTCCTGTAGTAGGAGTAATTATACCTTCTTCGTATTCTGCAAGACGATCCATAGGATCACGATACAGATTGATAATCTGGCCTATCTTCATACGAACTTCATCTTTAGATGGATGCTGTCCTTCTGGAAAATAGTTCTGACTTACTAGATCAAACTGCTTTTTTGCAAGTTTGAGTGCTTCTTGTTGTTCACTGTAGTCTTTATCTCCTGGTTTAGATGTTACACCGGCAGAAATAGTATTGAATAAATCATCAATATACTTTCTACCAACATTTCCAATTACTGCTTGAAGTGCTTTATCGTCAGTTGCCTTCAGATTTTCATCACTCTTAAGTTTGTAACGGAAGTTTTCTTGCAACAGTACTTTTAAAGTACTTGCAATCTGTTCTTCACTCCAGCCACATGGTGCCATATGCTTATGTAGTAAGGAATGAGCGGAGACCGGAGAACCCTGTGCAGCAGTATATAAATATACTGTACGTCCAAGACCATTCATTAGTGGAACACTGTTGATAATATGGAAGATCTCTTCAATCCACTCTGCTACAGTGCGATTGTCAAGTTCAATCTTCTTTTCCGCATTATCTTCTTTGTTAATACAGTATACACGATACCATTCAACTGTGTTAACAATGTTAGTTGCAATATTTCTATCTTTACGCATAAGGTGATCTAGGACAGTAACTAATTCTTCAAGAGAATTAATGTCCTTAGGATCAAGCGAGATAGGTTTTGCAGGAGCTTCACTTTTGTTTTCCTTTAACTCTTCAGGAATTTTAGTATCCGGAGAATTGAAATCAATTGCTAATTGACCTTCATTCTCTTTTCCTGGAAGTGCTTTAGGTTCAGCTAAGGTAATACCAAGAGAGTCTGCAATGTCCTGCAATCGGAAGATCTGTTCAGCCGGTAGCTTACATACAAACTCACCAGCAGCAGATCGTTCTGCAAATTCATTCTTGATATCAATCATTCCAAGCAACCATACTGCGTCAATAGATCGAGCTGTATTTGCATATGATTCTGGACTTTGGTTCTTATACTCTTCATTATTAATGAATCGTTGATAACCAACATATGCAAGCATTGCTTTCGCATCAGCAGAAGAGCGATTAGATCCAATAGGGATTCCATTTCCTATCGCAGGAATTTTACCAACTTTTTCTTCTACTTCTGGAATTATTGTAGGAATCTTTGGACTTTTCTTTCCTTTATCAGCCGTTTGTTGGGTAGGCTTCTTTTCTTCCTTCTTCTCCTCTTTCTTAGTTTCTTTCTTAGAAACTTCCTGATTCTTTTCCTGTTTAGGGTTTGCTGCAGGTTTTGGAGCAGATTTCTTCTCCTGAGTTGCTGAAGTATTATCAGCTACTTGCTGAGTATCCTCAGCTTTACTGTTCTCTGATTTAGCATCAGCTGATTTTTTGTCAGCTAGACTTACTTTTGTTGCAACTTTTGCTGCATTTCCTTTTTTATTATTCTTTGGTTTTGACATTTTGATAATGCTTTAAATTGTTAGTAAATAAGTTAATTTTAATAGTGTTTTTAGAGAGGTCAACTATCATCCTCTATGTCAGGTGAATCTCGTCCCTTAGTGATATGATTGCTAACTAATATGTCTGACATAAACGGTTCAGTAAATAATGCAATGTAACTCACAGCTCCTGGACGGCTAGTAGAACCTTCTGTCACTGTTACTACGCACTGTGTGCATGCATCATTTCCGTTGTCAACAATATCAATTAGCTGAGTAATAGAAGCTGTTACTCCTGTCTTTTTAGACTGTTTTACAGCTTCTTTACTCAACATACCTACTAATAGACCAGCCATAATGGCAGACATAAATATCCACCACATTTTTGTACTACGAAAAATTCGAGTACAAACAAATGCTACTATAAGTAACACAATAATCCATGCTGCTGTCATAATTAGTAAATTTAGTTGTTGTTTAACAATTGTTTTAATTTATCTCTAGCTTTATTAAGCTGAGATTTTACTTGAGACTCAGAAAGTCCCAATTGTTCAGAGATTTCTTTGTAAGACAAACCTTGAACAGTTCGTAGTTCAATTATATTTCTGTACTTAAAACGAAGTCGCGACAAGGCACTATCTAGAGCATCATTTGTCTCTGCAAAGACATAATCGTCTTCTGGAGAGTAACTGGCCTGGTTACTCAATTGCAAAGAGTTGGCATCGTCGTCAATCCAATAGTTCGCTTTTTCTTTTTTCATACGTCTGATATAATCAATACTACTATTTATAGCTATAGTTTTTAACCACATTTCAAATGAAATATTGTTAACATAACTATCTAGCTTACTAAAGGCTTTAATAAATGTAACAGATAATAAATCATCTGCTACATCTCTATTCTTTACTATATTGTATATAGTAAGATATATAGTTCTTTCAAACCTATTATAAAGCCTTGTAAAGGCAGATTGTTTGCCTTCTCTCGCCTGTTTGATCAGTTCAAAAATCTGTTGTTTTTCTAAATCTGTCATAATTACGGGCTTTAGTAGGTATAAGTTCGATCAAAAACTTATACCTTTAGAGACAATAGGATTCGCGCGCATCTCCTATTGGTATCAGGCAGCTCAAGCAATTACTATCTCGCGAGCACTTAAGGGAATCTCACCCACATCCTTTATCTCTTAGTGAATATAGGGCTAATCAAAGCCCTATATCCTAGAATGGTACACCTACAATCCAGTGGCAATACCAATTCATATAGTTTTGATAGAATTGTTTATAAGAATCCCATATACACTCCATGAATTCTCTTTTTAAATCAGGAGATAGGGTATTAGGTGATATCTTATTAATCATTCCACAAACTATTCTTATTCTCACGTCTAAAGTAGATTTTTTTTCACAGTTTATTTTACATAATACATTAGTATCGAACCAATATATTATATGATTAATCGGTTTAGTATCTCTGAAAGTTTTGTTCTTAACTTCTTTATCTCTGAGGTTAAGAAAAATTCTCCAGCTTTCTCTCCAATTAAACTTCTTGTACTGTATTCCCCAAGGAGTATATACTCGATTAGTTAAACTATATGCGACCATGTTTCCTTAGTTTATTGATAATCTGTAACACAATAACGTGAGCTTGTGGTATAGACCATTCTGTTTTACTTACGATATACATTTTGGTTGCCCATATTCCTTTGCCAGGAGTACGAGCATCTTCAATATATCTTTGTGTGAAATCCTCAAATTGTTCATCAGTTATATCTGGCATTTTAACTCCACGAGTTGATTTACGACGAGAGGGTAGATCACAAACCTCTGAGTATTCATATTCAAAGAATATGAATTTATCAGGTTCTGTTAATACTGCTTGAATCTCATAAGATTCTTCAGTAACTACATGAAATAATCCTTTTTGAATAAGGTCATTCATTACTAACGCATTTGGTATGCGTAGCATTGGAGCTTCACCAATAACATTTGCGAGAAGTTCAAAATCTTCTCCTATGATACGGTAAATTCCAGGATGATTTAGTTTCATAGTTTATTCAATTCTTTTCTAAAGTTATCTACTACACCTGCTACTTCATATTGTTTAAGTTCAGGATATAATTTCATAATCTTGGCAATTGCCTCGATGTCTGAGCGGCAAGAGTTTAATAATTTGATAAACTCTGTTTTTTCATGTTTGGATTCAAACCAAGCAAAATATCTTATCTGCATGCTTCTATGTATTCTTTGATTTTATCATCTAATACTTTCCATTTATTTAAATCAATATCTGTTGCGTCTACTAAATAGTATATTGCACAAGTTGATCTAAATACACCACGAATGTAGTTTATTCCCTCTTTATAATGATATTTATTCTTATAAATTCTGGGAACATTTGCATGTAGACGAGTTATTAACTCTGTCTTCATCTTCAGTTCAGTTGCGGCTTTCTCCCAAGATTCTGGTAGATTAGCTCTAATAAAGTTCATTAATCCCATTTCAAATTAATTTATTGATTAAACTTAATTTATTTGTAGCATTAGAGGGATTTGAACCCTCTACAGCTCTTACGTCTGATCTAGCCTGATATGCTTAACCTCACTAATTTTTAAAGTAGACTTAACTACCGGCTAGTTACAACCGGGCTTTTTACGACATTAGCTTAGCCGTTTGGTTTATCTCACGCTACTAAGCGTGTATAATCCATTACATAACTTGTATTGCCAGTTATCTGCTTATTGACCTATTCTACTTCACATTGTTGCAATCAAAACCATAATACCCCGAATCTACCGTTCTAAGATTTAAGAACTTGGCGCACGGTAGAACACGATCAAATACCCTAGTTCTTTTCCTTAGTATTGCTTTGAAGCTCTAGGTGAGCGTGGAGTATGAGGGAGTCGAACCCTCGTCTTACAACTGATTCATAGACCTAACAGTCAATTGTGGCTATGTAGACGACCAAACCTACATAGCCTTTGGTCTTTTAAATTATTTTACTTATAAGTTTTGATAACTGATCATTTATAGACTAGTACAGAAGTATTACTACTCAACATTTGCTATAATGTTTGCCGATTTGATATCATAAGAATGCTATTTGCATAATATACTCTTTGAGTATAGATTCAATACTATATATTGCGCAATTATTATAATACATCCTCACGATCTTAGGCACTTGATCAGTGGCACGTTTTCTAGTCCAACTCCAGTATTGAATAGTTCTCACTATCGTACATTTGTTTGTTTCCTGTCAATTCAGGATGAAGCTGCTTATTATGGATACCGATGTACATGGATCTCATCATTTGCTTTCAATCTTCTTCGGATTCTCTATAGAATTAATATCTCTATTATTCAAGTATCTTTCCTGGACCTTGTGTGGCTGTTATCTTCCGACGATTGCATCGTCATAACGCCAACTGTATCTTGCTTCCGGATACTGGTTGTCGAGTGCATCACAGGTTTCCTCATACCATTTGTCGTTTTCACGCAATGCTTTTACTGCAATGTTTTTGGCTTCTGTTGCCTGTTTCTGGAACTCAGTAGTAGACAGAGTTGCATTTCCGGATTTGAGATCTTCTACCAGAGCAGTATACTTCTTTAAGTATTCTACTTTGATATTTGCCTCTTTCTTTGTCTTTTTCATAGACAATACCATACGCTTGTGCGTATAATCAGCCTTGTTTACAATTGAAATTAACTCTTTCGTTAACTGCTCTTTCTTTGCTTCTGCAACCTTCTTTGCAGCTGCTTCTGCAATTTCAGCAGTTACTACTGCACCATTTTTGATAACATCCTCGATGTTTTCGGTAGACAGAACATCTGCTACTTTTACTTCTTCTTTTGCCATTTTTTGATAATGTTTAAAGATTGATACTATTATTAATTAACACTAAGTTTTAAATTAAAAAAGAACTGTTCTGCATATTCGTATACCTTATTCTGCAGATAACCCCTATCCTTCTTCTATCCTGTATAGGATTGCCGTTGTATAGCCGTTGTACTCTAGTTCTTATGAACTTCCATTAGGGTTCTGGTATATTTACAGTTCTTTTGGGTTGATTGGAATCCACCATACTAACAATTTAATTAGTAATATATAACAGCGGGCAGAGGCTCTGGCGGAACCTCTTGCTTGTTATTCGTTGCCATTCTGAGTTTACACTCAAGATCACATTCACTACAGTTGATAATATTATCTTGTGTAGGACATTCGTTAGAAATCGAATTCGAAGTTTTCATGATCATCTCGATCAAATAAATGTTTGACAATCATAGGCTTACATATTCTTGCAAATTCTTTTGCTGTATCTTTGTCTTTAAATTCCAAAGAAGTACCGACAAGGGCACCAGCACCGCCGAGAGCATAACTAGAATACAGATCAAGCAAACCGGAAGGTTTTCTATTATCTGTATAGTTCCAACCCCATATACAATATCTTACCTCTTTTGGATTCATTGTTGTAGGTTTCCAGCCTTCATTTAAAGCTTTTGCAATGGTTTCTAACTTGATGAAATTCCTAGTTTCATCTGTTAATTTGTAGCTTTTATAATTAGCTACAGGATGAAGACCTAGTATTTTACATGCGTCTTCATAAGGTTTTTCTTTACTTAATTTAATCATGCCTTTTTTACGATTATAAGGTTCCATTTTCTTATGCTTAGGACGTTTTTTATATTCCGTCTTAGTTTTTACTTCTTTCTCCTTATCTTTTCCCATATTAAACAAGTTCTACTACGTCGTTGATTTCTTTTATATACTTACCTATATTCTCTAGATGAAAATCTTTTAGAATATTTATTACAACTGATTTGTTAGTTTTTACTCCTACTCTTTTTACTAAGTAAGTTATGACTTCTTTATGATCAGTTCTAAACGTACTGTCATTTACAAAATACTTGATAAACTCAAGTTTAAAGTCTTCATCAGTATGAAACAATATTGGATCTCCAACTGTTTCATGTATCTTATTACAGAAGGATATCAATTTGTTTTTAAATGTATCTACGCCTTTAAATGTGTTATCATCTATATTAGACGTCATTAACTTAAGTAAATCAGTTTCATCGTATGTCTCTACATTAAGAGCATTTGCTCCTTCAGCATCTGTATTAGTACACACAGTAGATATGATATCTTTAATCAAATCTTCTTCATGTTTATTACTTCGGTAATTACCATTGATTAAAATTAATATTGCTTTCATAATTATTGATTAATTATTGTTATTTCTATCTCATATTCATCTAACTGATTTTTAATTTCATCAGTAGATAATTCTGAGTTAATTTCAAAGTGTGGATTTAACTCCACTGTTACACCTGGTTTGCTTCTAGCTATAGGTTTAGCTATGCTTATAGGCATTCCTAGTATGCTTTTTAATCCTAATAGGATTGCCAGAAATTGGTCACTATGCTGTGTTACAGAAGTGACATACCTCTTGTTTTTATTCATTTTACATAGGCTTTAAATTGTTAGTTAATAAAATTGATGACGTTACTCTAGGGTATTCTAGAGTAAGAAACACATCTGTTAACGAATGATTCAAGTTATAATACCATAACTTTGAGACTAATACTAAAATGATTTCAAATGCACTTAACGCTTTGTGTTAATAAAGAAAATCAAATTTTAACATTACTTGTTAGAGTTTTATTCTATGACTCTCATATGTTTTAGGATTACTCCAGAGTACATACAGAAATAGCTGTCAAACTAAGTCTTAGAACTCACCTGGTTTTTACGTCCGCACGATCGTAAGCACAAATACGAGTATTTCTATACTTATCTTATCGTATTTAGTACAGTATAGATATGCACTTACTTACGCCCCACAGGCTTGTCATCTTCTGAAGACTAACCTATTCTCACGAACCAGTTAGCTATAAATTCACATTTAACCATTAATCTTAATAAATCTTTGTTAAATACTACTATGCATATACTTTCTCTAACGCTTTAGAGAATCACGAGGATTCTTCACAGAATCTATTGGGGTAATTATATCACGTTGAATAACTGCGCCTTTAAGTATATCTTTAAAATGAGATTTGTTTGATTCATATATAGTAACTATGTCTCTGTTTGACAATGATGTACCATGAGTCATTAAAATATCAATTAAGATTGCATCTGGCATTGCTAAAAATATACTATCAATACGCATTCCCTCTTTTACGTCTTCTCTAAATTTAAGAACTTCCTGTATAGTTAATACAGGTTCTACTACTTTAGTAGTATCAATGCAAACTGATCCGTCTTCTGACGTAACAATTTTAGCAATAGGTTCATGACACATAAACACTATTACTCCAGTAGCGATTACAGCTGCAATAGCTACTAATAACCACCAAAATCTCTTTGATGATTTTCTTAATACAGGATATTGATTATCTTCCATTTATCCCTCCGTTTCTTCGTACAATGATTGAACAACTTGAATGCTTTCGGTTACTACAAATATTCTGTCTGAAGCACCTATTTCAGTATTTCCGTCACATACTTCTGCATAACAGAATCCGTCACTAGCAATGAGAATTTCTTCTCCTGTCTCTTTGTCATGTACAATAAAACTTTTCTTTTTCATTTTGATAATGTTTTAATAATTAATAATTATTTAATGGTATCACCAACAAAGTATACATTCATATATAAGTAATCTGTAACATATACTTTATATTCTTGATTAGTAACTGGATTTACTAAACGAAATACATAGTCAGTTTCACTTTCTTGAAATTTATCTGAGACTATATAATGTTTATACCGCATTTGCAAATCCACAAAGTTATATGGATCTTTAGGAACATATTCTTTAAACATATAACAAATAATTATAATAGTTATAGATACTATTAATAATTTACTTATTCTGTTAAGAATATCAAAGTGACTTTTTACGCGTACTACCATATTATTTATTTATTTCTTTCCATAACATAATACATTCATACACTACAGCTATCACTACTGCAATGGTAGCTGCAATAGTTATTATTGTGAATCGCATTTATCACAGAGTTCATCATACATATCATGCCAAAATGTATAACCTTCTTTGGTATTGCTCCAAGAGAATGAGTACATTAGTATTCTACTTATTGGTTTGATACTAAAGAATTCAGTTATGTTATTTTCGTAGCGTACTTTAATTTCTCTGCCAGATATTAGATTAGAAATATAAAGGGATAATGCTTTGTTTCTAATTAATGTTTCTAATAGCAGATAAGGCATGTTAATTACTATGCGATGTCTTAAATTGTTTTTTTTCTTCATATATACTTTGATTATTGATTAATACTCTTAAATAATTTAAATACATTAGCTTCACATGCAAACTAGGAAGGTTTGTTTTTTAACATGTTACTAGACTCTATCACCACGATGAGGTTGTATTTATTGATAGAGAATACTACTACAATACCTTATTAGCTTCGGATTTTACATGTAGTAGTTAGGATACGTGACATCCTTATATAATTTTCAATTAGTAGTCAAATAGAATAAAGTAAGCGCATTATATTCGCCCTTATGCAGATGAATGCTATGCTATTCTCTTACTTTAAATAATACTTATTGTTCAGTTAGTATCAGACTGTCAAGCACCATGTTACTACTCCTTATGGTTAAGAATGTTTCTCCCTACTTGCTTAGGATTGGTTGCTCATTATAAGGGTTGCACATCACAGTGAACCTAACTGTGACCCCTTTCCACGTGGATTATTTAACTATTAAATATCAATAATTTATTGTGCATATAAATTAAGGATAAATAATAATTAATTACTTTGACTCTGCATTGTCCGCCGACTTGTCACGGCCTTCATTGGTTGCATTAAAGTAATAATACATGTGAAATTACACTATCTTCACAGACCGTGTAATTATAGACAATATTAATTTAAAATAATATTATGAAAGATCTCTCGCTAGAGATGCATTTTACACCTAAAACTTAGAATCTTGTATGCAACTGCAATCTATTACATCTGTCTGACAAGGACAGATAACTAAGAAACTGGTGCCCTCAATGTCTTGGGAAGTTATTGAGTTTTTTGATACGTAACAGCTTTTCACTTCGGTGGTCTATGTTACCTAACCACGCTAGCACTTACATTGGTTTTCACAAACGGCTAGTGTTCTAATTTAATACCATAATAAGTGATTTAAAAAAGGGCAGCCATAAAGACTGCCCATAAAACCAACCTCACACAACGAACTAATCGGCCTCTTTACATGCATTAGCAATTAGTAATGATAGCAACTGGATACTTATTAGTATTGGTAAAGGATCTTTACCGTCACTAACAAATGACCAAGTTATTACATCGCAAATCACAAAGAATGCAAGTAATAGACCATTAAATGTCAATCTGTCCATTTTAATTGGTTTTTAAGTTAAACATATGTTTATTGTGAGCCTTTTATAGTCCTACTCAGGACTTTTACGATATATCATTATAATCGTTTTCTTATAATGTTACTTAGTATCTCGCCTAAGTGCAAAGTATTAATCTTGTAATACACAAAGCCACACATTTCATGTATGTAGCCCATAAGTTCCAGCTTAGTTTTACATCTCACTGTCTCAAAAAAGAGATGAATAAATTCATATTCTAACCTAAATTTGCTATATTGGTAAAACAATTGTTAACAAAAACGATGAAGATAGGGTTGACGTGTGCCAACCCTTAAAAACTGTTAAGGCTATATATTTATTCCTTAGCTGTTTCTTCTTCTTCGTTTGTGATGTCGTAATAAACGCCTGAAGATAGGTTATTATTAAGATTGTTTAACGCTGTTTCCTCAGCAGTCAGGTCTTCCGCCCAATTTCCCTCCTCATCCGCCAAACCAATAACCGTAATAAAATTTTGTTTTACAAGTTTGCCCGAATTAGTGTAAAACTGTATACGCTTCACTTCATCGTTAATATCCTTTAACGGAATTTGTTTGTAGCACAAATCAAGGCTTAGACAATCGTCTAATTTTTTGTTTCTCTGTTTTTCGGTTATCTCGCCCGTCTCGGAATTTAGTATTAATTCTGTCATAGGTTCAAGAACTTCGTCCCACTCTTTTGCATCTTCATTATCGACTGGAAAGATACACTTGGTAAGTGTAATATTACGTGCTTTTGCAGCGGCAATATTAATTTTTAGTCTACCTGTTTTTGGGTCCTTAACTGTTTTTTTAGCATCCTTATCGCCTTGAATACCTAACCATGTACACACGAAAAAATCTGGTTTACCCTCGCGCGATTTGCGCATTTTAGATTGTAAATAACACAACATAACATTTTGAATTTAAAAAGGTTTGAATTGAATTTATAAGTGTAAGAAAAACCCGTTAGTCAAACTAGCCGACTAGGGGTGTTCCCTACCGATACTAAATACAGGGGAGTAATCCTTTGCTGGTAATCACACGCACAACCCCTCCCTAAATTTTTATCCCCCAAAATTTTTTATAATATTTTTTGTTAAATAATGTTAAATTTCTGTAGTTAAATAGCTTTAAACATTGTTAATAAATGTTAAAGGAATGGGAACCAAACACATATAAGAGACGTTATAAGGGGAGTAAGAGGGGGTAGTAGTACTTACTAGTTATTGTAATCTAAAGTAAGAGTATTAGTTTTAACTACTATTATACCTTTACTTTAATAAACACATATGGAAGATATAAGATATAGATTTATTAATTTAAATAGTATATCTACAAAAGTACATAATAAACAGATACCTAAATACTTACCTTTTAATGAAGCTTATAACTTATATCAAAGAGCTAAGCATATAGGTAGAACAGATGATGGTTGGGCTCACATTGTAGAAGTAAATAATACACATTATCATGTTACTTTAGATAGTGGGCATGTTTATATGACAGAAATAGAAATACTAAAGTAATGAATACAAAAGTAACTAGAAAACAAGTAGAAGAAGCTAGAAATTACTTATATAACATTAATACACAATTAGGTATGACACTATACGATCCAGAATTAGCAGAGATAATCAAGAATAGAGAAGTAGTAGAAATTCAAGGTAACAGATACCATATAGAGAGTTCTCCTCTAGGTACTTGTGATGGTTGTTGCTTTATGGGTAAACAATGCCCACAGAGAGCTGTAACTTATTGCACCTCAAATGGTGGAAATATTATAGTAGAAGCAAATGATAAACAGAGAAAATCTTAAAAAAGAATTTAACAGGCTTAGACTAGAACAGTCTGGCATTAGTTCAAAACTAAAGCATATAAATTGGGCTTTATCGTCTACTACTGATGATTTGGCTGAATTATATTTAAGAGATGATATATACATATCTACTAAAACTAATATTAAAGGAATAGTTCATGTTTTATTTGATTTAAAGGATAATATAGTATACCTTGTAGAAGGTAGATCTATTTATGCTGGTATATTACGATTAAAGAATACCGTATCCTACGAAGATTACATAAAATTAGAGGAAAGCAGATAAAAATAGAACTAAATAAGAAATAATACGTTATAGTTAGAAACTAAGTAAAAAGAATATGGAAGATAAAGTACTAGAAACAGTAGTTAATGGCATTAAGTGGGAAGTATTGAAGGATGTGTTGGTTAAACCACTGCCTGCAATTATGGTTACTAAGGAGTTTACAGAACAAGTACCTAATGGTAAAGTAGATGAGAATGGATTTAACGAGTATGATACTAAGACTGAGACTAAGGAAGTAGAATCTGATTGGGCTACAGGTATTGTACTACAGATTCCTTCACACTTAACAGATGTTAAATTTAAGGTTGGTGATACAGTTGCTTATAATAAAAAATTTGCAATGTATTTTGATCTGGTAAAAGATACCCAATTAGTGAAACCTTATGACATTATTGCCGTTAAGTAATATAAATTAAGTTTTCATAAAGATAAAAAATTAGTTCGTTTGCAACATTACTAGAAGGCTCGACTTAGGTTGGGCTTTCTTTTTATATATTAATTAATTGTTAACAAATGTTAAAAGCTATTAACAATTATTCACAACTAACGTTTTATAGGCATATGGAAAAATTAATAGTAATGGGTCTCTGCTTTTCCATGATATGGCTTGCCGTATGGGGACTCAGTGATAAAAATAAGAAATAATATGGAATATACATTTAAGAAAGATTTCGGCTTTTTCAAAGCAAACGATGTACTTACTTGGAATGAAGATATTGATGCCTTTACTATGGATGTAGAGGATGGTAATAGTTTTAGATCCGCAATGATTGATGAACGTACTGTTGAAGATCTGCGTTTGGAAGGTTTGCTGGTAGCTAATGCTGAACCTGAAAATGATAAGATCAACACTACTGTTGAATTCATTGATTCTTTACTTAAACAATACGAAGATGATTACAAAGAAGTAACACAGAAGTATAAAGAAGGTAAAGTTCAACCGTGTGTTAAAGTAGAAGCTGAAACAGTTTATTTTAACCTTACTAAGGTATTAAATAAGATTAAAGAGGAATTGACGAATGAATAAATTGGTTAAGAAAGTATCTAAAACCGATTTGTATAAAGAATTCTTAAAAAGCCTTAATGGTATATTAGACCTTACTAATAGGGAGTTAGAATTATTAGCTACGTTTATAGACTTAGATATTAATACTCCTAAACTCCCTAATATTAGTAAGAATGTAATAAGTGCTGAAAATAGGAAGTACATTAAGCGTACTTTAGGTATCACTCCTGATAATCTGAGTAGATACATAGCTAAATTCAAGAGTTAGGGTATACTAGTAAAAGGTGAAATAGAAGACGAGGTAAAAGTAAATAAAGTATTAATACCTGAGATAATCGGTGATAGAGTACAAATTACAATCATATTAAGATTAAATAAAGATGAAAATGAGATCATTCCTGCTTGAGGCAGGAACAATAATAGCATGGAAGAAGTATCCGTATATCAAGAAACTATGGAGTAAGATTAGAGGTAAACAGCTACCGTTTAACATGTTTACTATAGTACCTAGTCGAACAGAGTTGCTTACTTCAGATGATATGAGGGATATAGAAATATATGAACCTATACGTAAGTATAATAAACAAGAACAATCTAAGATAAGTATCCTTGCTAAGGACACTTTATATAGTAGCGATTGGGTAGATGTAGCATCACTAATAAATATAGTAAGACCTAACACGTTATTAGGGTCTATTACATTAGCTACATGTAAATATTATAAAAAAGTAGAATGGAATGAGAAATTAGACGAGTATATATACTAAATTAAGTAACAAGTATAACATTCCATATCAAGTTATTGAAGTGATATGTAATAGCCCGTTTAAATTTACTAATCAGATCATAACAGATTTAGATCCTAAACCGGTAATGTTTGCTTACTTAGGGAAGATCAAGATAAAGAAGAGATATGAAGAAGACGCCAAAAATAGACATGTATGATCCTCAGATATACCCTAGAAGACTATACGTAGCGGTAGAAGTTGAAGACTTACAGGAGCATTTCAAGGTATTAAGTACAGATGGTAAAGTTGAATTTACTGATGAGGAGGCTAAAGTAGACTTCCACGGTAGTAACTATGCAATGGTGACTCGTTCTGTAATAAACAAGGAAGATGGCAAATATGGTGTATTAATTCAAGTACCTGATTTAGATGAGATGCAACAGTCTGATATATCACACGAGGCAGTACATGCTGCAGACTATATATATCAAGAACTAGGAATGTATACAGAAGATTTCAAGGATGGTAACGAAGGTTATGCCTACTTAGTAGGATGGATAGCTGGTTGTGTTAGTAAGAGTATAATTAAAGCAAAACAAAATGACAATAGAAGAGAGTAAGGCGATGTGGAACATCGAGAAGAGTAATATTGACCAAGTTAACTTTACTAAAGGTATGAAGGCTTTATATAAAGCCGTAGATAAAGTTATCGAAAATGGTATTATTACTTATGAAGACTTCACTAACGATACTATTGATGAACTTACTACCCTAATGGTGCAAGAAGGTAAAGGAGAAATTGATACTGTAGATAGAGTAGAACAAATAGATCTAATGTGTAAGCGTTTAACTAAGAGATATGAAGAAAAATATAACGCCAGAGAGCTTGGAACAGGAATTACAGAACTTTCAACAGATAGTGCAGAAGTATCAGACCCTGAAAAACTACACGAATCCGAATGTATCACTGAGGAGAGCGTTAGCGATAATACAGAGGTTAAATAAAGAGAAGTATTTAGGTTATAGAATTGATTGATTATGGTAAAATATTGTGCAAAAGTAAATAATGCTAATATCTACAAAGTAGATTTTGAGAAAGAAGAATTCGAGTCTGTTAGTCACTTCAGTGATGTTGACTATCGTTATATTATGCCAGAGGATGGTATTTTAGAGATAACTGATAAGAATGGTAATAAGAAAACTATCGAAGTAAAACAGTATGATGTGTTACTTAAGATGTACAGTACTACTGGTGACTATGACGATAAAGAGTTCATAGTGATAGATAATCCAGAATTGAAGGACTATTATCGTAGAAGAATTGAGAGACTGGAAGCTGATAGAAAAGCAAGAAAAGTAGCAATAAATGAGAACTGTTGTTGTGATTGTGAACCTGTAGGAGCCGCGTAATGGAAAAGATTTTAATTAAAGGTAGTCGTATCGTAGTATACGATACTGACACTAACAGTATAGGATATTGTAGCCCAACATATGCATATAGTAATGAAATGTACTCTCCACAGAAGAATGGACAAGTAATTACATAGACTCAGATAATTGATGTTAATGCTGGTGATATTATCATCCCATTACGTTATTACTCTAATAAGGAGCATAAGGAAATGACTGAAGTAATGGTCATTACAGATAAAGTTGCTGCTTATGATCTGAATAAAGCTATAGAAAAGATGAAGTATCACATAGAATACAAGGAAGAGAAAAATGAATCTTGTTGATATAGTAGGCGGTAAAGTAGTAATTCATCCTGATCTATACTTTGTACCAGCATTCAAAAGACTATACGAACATGATACTTCAGAAGACAAAGTTCATCAAGAGCTTGTTATTACCTATATAGTACTTATGCACAAGTGGAGTAGCCCATATAAGAAGAGTATGGATGCTCATACTAGAGAAATAAGACTCAAAGAACAGGTATTCGAAGATCCAAACTATGAACTTACTGAAGAAGAAAAGGTAGCTGAATAGGAGTACATAGATTGGCAAAATACTAGAATACTAAAGATGCTAGATGCTCAAATGAACAAATTAGACTCAGTTACTAAGTGGTATGAAGAGTCATTAGATGATTGTTTGGATGAGAAGAAGATCAAAGATCTACTAGCTGGAATGGGTTCTACAGCTAATACTATTAAGAGTATAGAAGCATTAAAATCTATGGTTCAAGCTGAGGAATTAACTATGGGTAAAGTAAAGGGAGATGCCAAGGTTAATCCTTATGAGTTGGCAGGATAATACAGTTAAAGACAACCAAAATTAAACAATACGTTTATAATAATATAATTTTGAATAAAATGAAAAAGCAAGTAAATATTGTAATTGATATGAATAAAACCCAAGAAGAAGTATGGCAGCAGATGGAAGAAGCATATGCAGTTTTACATAAACTTGGTCAAAGAAAACCTTGGTATAAGAGACTGTTCTCTTGGTTTTGATATTTAAAAGTCTGACAGGGACAGACATTAAATATTCCCTGGCACATATTGGGGTATAACGTAATTGGCAGCGTCGCCGGCTCTAACCCGGTATGATTTGTGTGGGTTCGAATCCTACTGCCCCAACCAATAAATCCTTTAATATGTCATATAGAGATATTGATCCCAAATTAGCTGGTATATATATATTTAGAAACAACATTAACAACAAATGTTATATAGGTCAAGGTGTTTCTTTAAGAAAGAGAATAAAACATCATTTTAGTAATATAAAGACTAAACGTTATGATTTGCCTTTGTACAGAGCTATCGAGAAACACGGGATTCATAATTTTACTATAGATATAATAGAATCGTTTATACCTGATGTTAATATGACTACTGATGAATTAATTAATAGATTGAACGATTTAGAAATAAAATATATTGAGTTATATAAAGCTTATACGGAGGGGTATAACTGTACTAAAGGAGGAGATTTTGGGGTTCTTGGCTTAAAAATGACAGATGAACAAAAAAAGAAGATATCCAAAATTTCTAAAAGAAATGCCGATAAATGTTATAAACCAATGTATTTATATAATACAATAGACAAAAGTACCATATTTGCTATTAGCATAACCGCGGCATCAAGTATAACAAAGATAGATAGATCTAATTTAATTAGAACTGCTAGAGGTATGTATAAACAAACACACGGATATTTGGTTGCGTTTTCACTAGATGATTTGGAGAAATTTAAACTAGAATATCATACAGACTCATCAATATATAAAGGAAGATATTGTCCTAGATATAGAGTAAGAATAAACATGAACAATACCACAGTTACAGCGGAATCTGTAAAAGAAGCAGCCAAACTATTAAACTGTAGTACTTCATTAATATATGCAGTATTATCTAATAATAGAGATATTAAAGGCGCAAGATTAGAAAAAATATTAAAGAATTAATGGTAGACTTCAATAAATAGATAAAAAATAGCAATAAGTTTAGAGAACCAGCCTTGTAGTTTATAACTACAGGGCATTATTGTTCATATCCAGAAGGAACTTCCGAGTTTTTTGCTTACTGGGACGAATAGATGGACAGATGTAAATACGGTTATACAGCGGATGATGGGGATTTCATCAGTGGGTATAACTATTTTTATTTAAACTTCTGTCCTATTCAAAGAATTATCTATACTACTATAAACAATCCAGATGGATCTACTAAGATAAAAAAGACACGTGATCTATAGTTCCCAGACTTCTATGATTACGACTATTACTTCTTTCAAGCAGTAGAAGATGCTGAAGGAGAAGGTAAACATTTGTGTGCATTGAAGAGTCGACGCAAGGGTTACTCATATAAGAACGCTTCTATGGCATGCCGTAACTACTACTTATTCCCAGGTAGTAAGACATATATATATGCTAGTAATAAGCAGTATTTAACAGAAGACGGGATTCTTACTAAAGCATGGGACTATATGGACTTTATAGATAAGAATACAGCCTGGGGTAAAAAGAGATCTGTTAATACTCAGATGCGTAAACGTGCCGGATTCTTTACTAAAGATGAGTATGGTAATGAGATAGAATTAGGTTTCAAGTCAGAAATAATTGGCGTTACTCTAAAAGATAATCCTGACGTAGTTCGTGGTAAAGCTGGTAAGTTAATTATCTTTGAAGAAGCCGGCTCATTCTCAGAACTAGGTGCCGCATGGCAGATTGCTAGACCATCTGTAGAACAAGATGGTATGGCGTTCGGAACAATGATTGCATTTGGTACAGGCGGTGACGAAGATAGCCATTTTGAGACTCTTAAAGATATGTTCTATAATCCTGACGGTTACAACTGTATGGGATTTGATAACATATGGGATGAAACTCCATCAGACAAGAAGTGTGGATTCTTTATACCTCAGTATACTAATATGGACTTCCGTGATGACAATGGTAACAGAATGTTCATGGATATTGACGGGAATACTTTGCGTAAGAAGTCTGTAGAATATATCTTATCAGAACGTAGAAAGGTAATAGAGAATGCTACTAACTCTGTAGCAGTAGATAGGTACGTTGCAGAACACTGTTTAGACGGTGATACTTGGATTAGTACAGAAGATGGAGTAACAAGAATAAAGGATAATCCTAAAGCGTGGATATCGGGTGTAAAGGATGTATACAGATTAACTACAGAAGATGGAACGGAACTGTTACTTACAGACAATCATAAAATATTTGATGGTAAATAGTATAGAGAATTAAAAGATTACAAAGTAGGAGATCCAATTAAATATTATAATACCGAATTCTCTGAAGTATATCAACACGTTTCTGTTCCTGGATTGATTCCTGCAACTAATACTTCTATATTGATAGATGAAGACTGGGGTAGATTTTTAGGATTATTTATGGGAGATGGGTTCTTTTATGGTCCAAGCGGAGCAATAGGATTAGTATTCGATAAATAGGATATAGACTCTATAAAATGGGCAGAGGCTTTTTTCAATCTTAATTTTGGAGGTTGTAATAAAACTGAAATTGGAAAATTAAAAGGAGGAATAGAGTTACGGGTATCTAGAAAAGGATCTATAGAAATCTTTAAGGCTTTACAGTTGTTACGTTCTAATTCTAATGGTAATCTAATGAGAAGAGTATATATTCCTGAATATATATTAAAATCACCGAAATCTGTAGTTTCTGCATTTTTATCTGGCCTATTTGATTCTGACGGATATTCTTCTAAAGATGGTAATCATGTAGGTTTCTTTAGCAAAGAAAAATAGGTATTGTTAGATATGTAGTTCTTATTGAGAGGTTTTGACATTCACGCTTCTGTTAAATCTAGAAACTCTATAAATGGAAATGGATACACGTATATAGAAAACAAGTTAAACATACGAAAGATAGATATACCTAAGTTTAGAGAATAGATCGGATTTATAAGTTATAGAAAGAATGAGCACATCAAAGATACCAAACCTTCTAAGTCAATGCGTGATTACTCATATGGTAAAATAGTATCAATTGAATACATAAAAACTGATAAAGTGTGGGATATTAATACTATCACACACGCCCTATCTGCTAATGGTGTTTGGGTACATAACTGTATAACGCCCTAGGAAGCATGTTTGGAGTTTGGTGGTAACATATTCCCTAAGAAAGAGTTATAGGAATAGTTAGCTACTATACGTACTAATAAACACTTAAGTAATCATAAATAGATTGGAGACTTGATATGGGAAAAAGATGGCACACTAAAGTGGGTGATTAAAAAAATTGGAGATATAACTCATTATCCATTAAAAAAGGACGATAATCCAACAGGAAGTATAGTTATATGGGAACATCCAGTTAAAGATGCTCCTATAGGTTTATATATACTAGGCGTTGACCCTTATGATCATGATCAATCTGGTACTAATTCGTTGGGATCTACATTTGTTTATAAACGCTTTCAAGACTTCGAAAACTATTATGATATTATTGTTGCTGAGTATACTGGCCGCCCATCTACAGCTGAAGAGTATTATGAAAATTTACGCAAGTTAGCCGTATATTATAATGGCAGAATCATGTACGAGAATGAGCGCAAAGGCTTGTTCCCTTATTTTACTGCTAAGCATTGCGACTATTTGCTGGCTGACCAACCCGATATTATTTCCGATGTAGTTAGTAATTCCAAAGTACAAAGAAAAAAAGGTTGCCACATGAATAAATAGATCAAGCAATGGGGAGAAGGCTTGATTAAAGACTGGTTAAATGAAGAATAGGCTCCTGGTAAAAAGAACCTGCACAACATATTGTCAGAGCCGCTATTAGAAGAGCTCATAAGCTATAATGATACAGGAAACTTTGATAGAGTCATGGCGTTGATGCAGGTGATGATTTATAGAGAGTAGCTCTATAATGTGAAGGTTAAAGAGAAGAAAAAAGAGAATAAAAATAGGGTACTATTTGAAGGTCCTATTTTTACTCAAGAATGGTATCGTGACGACGATACTATTGATAATATAAAAGCATATATGTTTTAACTATGAAAAATATCAATCAATTTCCACTATAGAAACTACCTATGTCTAAAAAGACAGAAGACTGGAAGAAAAGTTGTGTAGACTATATAATTGGTAAAAGTCAAGGTGGTTCTAGAAATGGTAACAATAGAACTCGTAAAGAAGAGATGTAGACATACTATGATTTGTATAATAGTATATACAATGAAAAAGATTTAAAGTATGTTACAAATCCATTTAAACAATAGGACGGGTTTCCAGCTATGGCTTAGGATTATAATATAATCAAACCCAAGATAGACCTGTTACTTGGAGAAGAGACTAAAAGACCATTTAATTTCAGAGTAGTTCGTACTAGTGAAATAGCTACTAGTGAAATGCAAGATAAAGCTAAACAAATGTTGATAGACTATATTCAGGCTACTATTATGAGTAAATTAGGGCCAGAAGAACAAGCTAGATATCAACAAGCTTTAGAGTCTGGAGAGATTATGCCTCCAGAATAGATACAAAAGTATATGAGTAAAGACTATAAGGATATTGCCGAAATAACTGCATATCATAGTCTAAATTATTTAAAGAATAAGTTAAATATTACGCATGAGTTCTTCAAAGGTTGGAAAGATGCCTTAATAGGAGGAGAAGAAATCTATTATGTAGGTATATTAAATGGGGAACCTTGTTTAGAACGAATCAATCCTCTGTATTTTGATTATGATACTGAAACATCAGATCTAGAATTTATTCATGATGCACAGTGGTGTGTTTATGAAATGAAACTATCTGTTACTGACATATACGATAGATATTATGATAAATTGTCTGAAAAACAATTAAACGAGCTTCTAGATCTCATGAGTGACTCAGCAAAAGGAGGAGTTAATCCTGAAGTACGTAAAACTTCATTAGATTATCCTCATATTAAAACCCACACCATTAATGGTTTTAGTACTAATCCTTTTGAGGACGGGAGTAACATAAGCGTATGGCATACATGTTGGCAAGGTTTTAAGAAAATAGGTTTCGTTACTATAACTGATCCAGAAACTGGAGAGCCTGTAGAATATGTAGTAGATGAGACTTACAACGTTACTGGTATGGAGTTAAATGTAGAATGGAAATGGATTATAGAGACATATGAAGGATATAGAGCTGGAGAAGATCTATACTTCGGTATGCAACCTATAGAGTACCAATTCGTATCTGCTGATAATCCCAATGCTTAGAGATTGCCATATACTGGAGTAATATATAATAATACTAATAGTAAACCTAGATCTTTAGTAAGTATGATGAAGCCATTACAGTATATGTATATTGTACTATGGTACCGTCTAGAATTAGCGATGGCTAGAGATAAAGGCAAAGTGGTGAATATGGATATTACTCAGATACCAAAGTCTATGAATATAGATGTATCCAAATGGATGCATTATTTGTCAGCTCTAGGGGTTAATTTTATCAACCCATATGAAGAAGGTTGGGACATACCGGGTAGAGAAGGTGGTAAGCCTGCTCAATTTAATCAGATTACAGCATTGGATCTTACTATGGCTAATACTATTAATTAGTATATTATGTTAATGGATAAGATAGAATCTATGTTATCTGAAATATCTGGAGTAAGTAAACAAAGAGAAGGTAGTATATCCTCTAATGAATTAGTAGGCAACGTAGAAAGATCTGTAGTATAGTCTGCTCATATTACTGAACCATGGTTCTGGACTCATAATCAAGTAAAGAGAGAAGCCATTAGTATGCTTTTAAACACTTCTAAGTGGGCTTGGAAAGATAATAAGACAAATCTACAGTACATATTAGATGATGCCACCAGGGCCTTTATAACATTGTCAGACAGCTTCTTCTATGAAGATTATGATGTATTTGTTGAAGATACTACTAAAAATCAACAACAAATAGATGCACTTAAGAATCTCATGCAACCAGCTATGCAAAATGGAGCTAGCTTACTTGATATCACAGAGATCATTACTATGGATAATGTGGCTATGATCAAAAATAAGCTTGAAGAAATTGAACAGAAGAGAATGGAACAACAGCAAGCTATGGAACAAGCGCAAGCCGAACGTGAACAATAGATGTTGCAGATGCAGAATGAGGTTAAAGAAGAAGAACTTATGCTTAAAGAAGCTGAAATGGATCTCAAGAAATATGAAATTGATTCTAACAATGCAACTAAGATTACTGTAGCTCAATTGAACGCTTATAGAGGTGCAGAGAATATGGACCAGAATGGAAATGGAATACCAGATACTATGGAAATTGCAGCTCAGGCATTAGCAGAAAGAAAGCAAGCATCTGATGAAGCTTCTAAACAATTTGAATTCAACAATAAGGTAAGAGAACAATAGTTGAAGAGAGAGATAGAGGAGAAGAAAGTAGCTCTAGAAAAACAAAAATTAGAATCTCAAAAAGAATTATAGAAGATGAAAGACGATGCTGCAATGGAACGTGAGAAATTGAAAGCTAAAACAGCGTTGAAGAATAGAGTAACAGGAGAGAAGTAATGAAATTAATATATAATAACATCATACCTTTTAAAGGTTTCAAAGCAATTAATCTATTTGGGTTGTGTTTTGTACGTAATGGTATGAAAATGTCCGATAAGGATATTAACCATGAGAAGATACATACTTCTCAAATGAAGGAACTTCTTTACTTACCATTCTATTTGTTATACTTTGGAGAATGGGTAGTAAGGTTATTTATGAAAGGAAATGCTTATAGAAATATAAGTTTTGAGAAAGAAGCGTATACTAACGAAAATGATTTAACATATTTAACTAGGAGGAAACATTATGGCATGTGGAAGTAAGAAAGGCGGAAAGAAACCTGTAAAGAAATAAGATTATGGATAGACAAGCATTTAAATAGAGAATGCAATAGTTAAAGTAGTACCGGGAGTAGAATCCCGGTAAAACTTACCTTGATTGGAAAAATTCATTACCAAGTAATTTATAGGACGAGAGTAATTATAATCTACGTAGAGCTTATGAGCTTGGATATGAACCGGAATGGAATGAAGATGATAAGTCTTATCACCTACCTACTAGAGATAGTGAAACTGGAGAAATACTTAAGAAGCCATGGCATCCTACATTTCTGATAGGATTACAAGAAGATGCCAAATTAGGTTATTATCCATAGATTAAAAACGGCACTATGTATACTACTACATGGGAAGGTAATGAGAATCCTATCTATAAGTACGCAGATGGTGGTGAAATACCACCCAATAATAAACCAATAATTCCTGAATAGCCTCAACTGTATAAAGGTAAATTATATAAAGATAGATACGGTCGTAAGTATACGGAAGATCAGTTGGCTGATTATTATGACAATAGCAGTGATGAGATTGATAGATTTACTGGTAAACCGTTCATTAGAGGTTTGAAACCGATGGTAGATATTGAAGATGCTGCAAATGTAACTCCTATTGGTGATGCCATATCTATATATGATACTTACGAAGCTTTAAGAAATAAAGATTGGGGAAATGCAGGATTAGCCGCTTTAGGTCTAGTTCCTTTTATGCCTAGATTTGGGGGAGTTGCTGTTAAATCTTCTAAGAAAATTAGTAAACCTAAGAGTACTTATATTCCTAAAGTGGATCCTAACTATAAATAGAATGTTATAGATAAGGCTCTACATGAGCAGAAAAGTTATTCAGATATGCCATTAAGCCTGGTTGAAGAGATAAATGATCAACGTAATAGAACATACGATTTAATGCAGGAACCATATGCTAGAGAAAGAGCAAAAGCTGTGGATCAACAGTATGGTACAGATTATCTGAAGGTATATGATAGCATGTTAGAGAAATATGTTGATATTGATGAGTATTTCCAACTTCCAGAACCGAAATATAAGAAGATGGAAAGACCTACTATTGGAGCACAAGTTACTCCTTCAGAAGGAAATACAATATATTTCAATAGAGACATGATCAAAGTACCAGAAGATATTCCAAATAGTGTAGTGCTTCATGAAATGGGTCACTTGGTAGATGGTGCAACTGGTATGAATAATGAGTTCTTAAGAAAACTTGGAGATAAGAGCAAATTTGTCCCATTCAATTAGGCTAAAACTATGTATCCTAATATGACCAGAGATATGTATAATAATATATTGCAGGGCACTGAAATCAAGAGTTACATGAATCAGTTTAGGAATTACTTAGATCAGAAAGGTAAGCTAAATAGAGGAAACTACACAGGTAGCTATAAGAATTTGAAGAAGGAGATAATTGATGCTCCTAGAGAAAGCTTTAACAACATTAAAGCAATCTTCAATCTTTATAGAAGCCCTAAGTTATTCAATAAGGACTTTTAGATGATTCCTATAGTAAATAATAATGATAATAATACTATAGTATAATGGATAATTCATATCAAATAGACATGGCGCTGATAATGCCAGAATATCCAATTCCTAAGTATAAGGATGGTGGCATACATATCAAGAAAAAGAATAGAGGTAAGTTTAATTCATTAAAGAAACGTACTGGTAAAAGTACTGAAGAACTTACGCATAGCAAGAACCCATTGACTCGTAAGAGAGCTATCTTTGCTTAGAATGCTAAGAAATGGAAACACAAAGGAAGAAAGAAAAAATAAATCTAATTATATATAATTATGGAAAAAGAAACATTAAACGGTTTTGAAATATTTGAAGATTTCATGCCAGGAGCTAATGTATTTACTAAAACAGAAATCAAGCAACCTGGCGAAGATATTGAGGTAGATAATACTAAGGTAGATGAAGATGCTGTAACAGAAGAGTTAACTGACGAAGAACTAGAAGGATTGCGTAATCCTAAAAAGGACAAGAAAGATGATAATTCTGCTAAAGAGGATGAAGAGTAGGACACTCCTGTTAAAAAGAAAACCGGAAAGGATAAAGAAGTTGAAGAAGATGATGATTCAACTAGAGAAGACGAAGGAAGTACAAAGACTGAAGAAACTGATGATGACACTAATGCAGTAAGTGCATTCTTTGGAGTAATGGCAGAAAAAATGGGCTGGGATCTTGATGAAGAAGAGGAAATTCCTTCTACTCCTGAGGAGCTCGTTGACTATTTTCAATCAGTAATTGAAGAGAATTCAGTACCTCAATATGCTAGTGAAGAAGTAGAGGCACTGGATAATTTTGTTAAGAATGGTGGTAATTTAAGAGACTATTTCGAAATTGATGGCGAACTTGATCTTGAAGAAATTAGTATTGAAGAAGATGAAACAAATCAAAAACTTATATTGAAAGAATTCTTAAAGGAAAAAGGTTTTAATAGCAAACAAATAGAGAAAAAGTTAACTAAGTACGAGGATGCAGGTTTACTTGAGGATGAAGCTGAAGATGCCTTGGAAGCCTTGAAAGAGATAAGAGAACAGAAGAAACAACAGCTATTGAAAGATCAAGAAAACCAAGCTAAGGCGGCTCAGAAGCGTCAACAGGAATACTTTTAGAACGTTGTCAACGAAATAAAAGGCATGGATAATATACGCGGTATTAAGATACCTGAAAAAGATAAAAAGGTATTACTGGAGTATATATTTAAACCTGACGCTGACGGTATGACCAGATTTCAAAAAGATTGGTCTAAGAGCGTAAAGAACTTACTTGAGTCTGCTTACTTTACTATGAAGGGAGACACGTTGTTAAAAGCTGCTAAAAGTGAAGGTTCTAATAATGCTATTAGTAGATTCAAAAACAGTTTAAGTAAAACAGGAGTAAGTAGGAAGACTAAAAAACAGGAAATCTCTAATGAAGATACTACTTTATGGAGTTCCTTTGCACGACAATTACGTGTAGATTAATAATAAAACTAAATAAATAAAAAATTACTAGTATTTTATGGATAATAATATTCTAAATAACTTAGTACTATACAAGGGTAAATGGTTTTCAGACTTGATTGATACTGCTAAAATTTCAGCAGCTTCACAATAGAATCCGTATCAGGTTGCTACCGTATTGTCTTATGTATTTGGTACTAAAGATAATGGTTACAACACTTCTTTAGATATGCTTACTGGTGGTCTTGGTAATGTAATGACCATTGATCAGCCCAGTTGGGAGTGGAATGTAATGATTGATGCTGATAGAGCAGTAACAATTAGAGATGCTAAATGGAATGGTGCAGCTATCACAGATTCTTCTACAGCTGGTTTGGGTAATACTCCAATCATGTTGTGGTTAGAAGATAATTGGTTCGGACCTACCGCTGTATTGGAATTTGATAACAAGGACTTCCAAGTACGCGTTGCAGGTGCTCCTTACCAAGATGGTAATCTGTGGGTTTATACCTGTTATATTGCAGACGGCCAGCCTACTTCTTATATTCCTGCTGAATACCTGAAACCTGGTTGCCAAGTGTCACGTCTAGCTTCTGCTGTAGAAGAATATAGTGAAGAAGGTGATATCCTGAACTATAATACTGCATTTAAGATGCGTAATTATTTAACTACAATTCGTATCAATTATGATATTACTGGTTCAGCTTATTCTACAGTAATGGCTATTGCATTGCAGGATCCTAAGACAGGTAAGAAATCTTATCTGTGGGCAGACTACCAAGAATGGGTTGCTATGAGAGAGTGGTATAAGAGATGTGAAAGAATGTTGGTTTACATGAAGAACAATGTAAACAAAGATGGTACTTGTAATCTGAAAGGTACTAACGGGCGTCCTGTATTTATGGGTGCCGGTTTGTTGGAACAGATTGCTCCGTCTAACAAACGTTACTATACTAGACTTACTGCAGAATTGTTAGAAGACTTCTTATTTGATCTGTCATATAATGTACTTGGTACTAATGAACGTAAGTTTGTTGCATTGACCGGTGAGATGGGTATGAGAGAATTTGATAGAATTCTGAAAGAAAAAATGGTTAACATGAATCTTATTGACACAGTATTTGTTACAGGTTCTGGCGATAATCTTACTTTTGGTGGTCAGTTTAAGACTTACAAAATGACTAATGGTATTGAATTGACTCTGAAGTACTTCCCGTTGTATGATGATGTTACTTATAATCGTCAATTACATCCTGTTACGTTGAAACCTCTAGAATCATATCGTATGACATTCTTAGATCTTGGTAGACGTGATGGTGAAGCTAACATCGTAAAAGTAGTTCGTAAAGATCGCGAGTTTGTTACTTGGTATACTGGTGGTGCAGTTGCTCCGTCTGGTTATGCAAACTCTAAGAATACTCTGAGATCTAATGGTAAGGATGGTTATACTGTATTCTTCCTTGGAGAAATGGGAATAATGTTAAGGGATCCACGTGCGTGTGGGGAACTGATCATGGAAGCTGAGTGATACACTCAAAAATAAAATAAGGGGTCTCAGGACCCCTACTTACTAACTGAACAATCTAATATTTAATATTATGGAAATAATCGTTAGAATAATTAAATCAAATCCTTGGACAGGGATTACAAAATGGCCTACATGTTATGATTATGTAAGCTCATACTGGACTAGATCTGGTAATTTATATACTGGTTTAACTGCAGAAGATGCAGCTAGATTAGAAAAAGAATTAGGTTTTGCAGAAGGTCATTTGGCACCTAATAGTAACTATTGGGATACTTTTGCCATTAAAATCGGCAAAAAGGATGTGTTACTTGATACTGATAAACCTGAAGATGAACTAAAATATCTGTTCCTTAAAGGGCATAAGAGAGTGGCAAATGGGTTGAATAAAATAACACCTGCTACTGATTATGTTATTATTAACAAGAACAGTGAAGCTGAAGAAGCTAATAAGATCAATAAGATCAAACGTGAAGCATATAGAGAAATGGATAAGATGTCCATTGAAGACATGCGTAAGTGTTTAAGACTTTATGGAATTAGAACTGAAAACATGTCTAATGAGCTTATTGAAGCTAAATTGACAGAACAGATTGAAAAAGATCCTAGATCTTACATACTTAAATGGGTAGAAAACCCAAACAAAGAAATAAACTTTGTAATTGAAGAAGCTATTGCAAAGAATATCATTAGAAAGAATAGGGCTCAATATTACTTTGGTACAGATCTGATTGGTAATGGTTTGGAAGATGTAATAGCTTATTTGAAAGATAAGAAGAATAATGATATTAAGATGGCAATCTTAAATGAAATTAAGTCTAAATAATGAATAACCGTACTGCACATATTTAGTTTAAAGTTATCCTAGATAAGAATGCTTAGGGAGTTGCCTTTGGGGGAGCTCCTGCATTCCTACCTTAGGAGATAGATTTATTTCTTAACTAGGCTTAGGACGATGTAATAAGCAACAAAATAAGCGGCAACAACGTACTAAAGTTAGGTTTTGAAGGATCATTACAGAGAATATCTGAATTAGATAAGCTCATACGTACAGATGAAAATATAATAATGCAGAAGAATGTATATAATGAATTTGTATTAGATAATGTACATGCTGATGGAAATAGAGTAACGATATGGGCGGTAACACTAAAGTATGGCAATAATTTTGCTAACTGCATGATTGTTGATCATAATACTGCACTGTTATTCAAACAGACTTATAATAATATACCTTGGGTAGAAGTACCAGTAGTAGTATTGGAAGATAATAAAATGTTACTGTACGTTGATCCAATATTAATGCAGCAGACAGATTATGCTCCCTCTAACAATAAATATGCAATAAATATTACTTACATAAAGAAACCTACTCAATTTGACTATACTAATCTAGATGGTGAATTAGATTTACCAGATGATGTAATGTCAGAAGTAATAAATAGGGCTGTAGTGTTAGCATTAGAAAATATTGAATCTCAAAGAACCTCTAGTAAATTACAGTTAAACCAATTATCTGAATAATTATGACAGAAAGAGAATTTCAAGTAGCATTTGAAAGGTAGTTGAGTACTATAGTTCCTGGTTACAATCTAAAGGTAAAGTTACCTTCAGATACTATATTCTTCTATATCAATAAAGCTAAAGATGAATACGTAAAACAGGTATATAGAGTATTCCAACAGAATCAAGAACTATCTGATAAGTTACGTACATTAGTATAGACAAATACGTATAATTCTTTGGACTTTAAAGTACAAGATAACAAATGGATAGTACAATATCCCAATAACTATTTATTCAGTTTAGGAGAAGAAGTTTAGATTAAAATACTTGACAATAAATGTCCTAACTTAGTAACTAAAACTAGAGATGTCATTGAAGCCGCTATTGAAACGGTAGATCGAATACTGGAAAACAGTCTTTCGGAATATCACTTACATCATAATTAGGCCAGACCAGTTAGATTGCAAACAGAAAACAATATTGTATTGTATACTGACGGTAATTATGCTATTCACAAATATACCCTCACTTTTCTAAGGTCTGCAAAAAATATAGGTTAGAATTTAACCAAAGAGTACACAGAATTACCTGAGCATACTCATTAGGAAATTGTAGATGCAGCTGTAAATATGTATATAGCACAAGCTGCTTCAACACAAAGATCAGAGAAATCTGATGAACAATAATGCGTTCATGAACGTGGAAATCTGAAATAAGGAAAGTAGAACATGAACTAAGTTTACATGAGCGCGCATTTATGTTAAACTAAAAATAAATTTTAAAATGATTCAACACGTAAATACCGTTTTAATCGGTAAAACTCTTCCGTCAGCTTATACTACTGCGGATGCACTTACTGCTGGTGATGTTGCTCTGTTTGATCAGAATAGAGCTATTATCAAAACAGCTGCTGATGCAGCTAAAGCTACTTCTTTGTATATAGGTGTAGCTCAGAATAAAGTAAAAGTTACTATGCCTGATGGTAGTGTGGCTGATAAGGCTAATATTAAATTTGGTAATGAAATTCAGAAGAATTCTAATCCAAGTGCAGTTATTGGAGAATATGTAGCCCCGGTTTAGGACAAAATCGTTATTACTCTTACCGATGCTACTATCATTGCAGGTCACAGATATGTACTGAGAATAGTATATAAAGACATGTATGAAGCTCCGGGTCAGTTTACGCATACATACGAAGTATTTGCTGCTAACACTACTGCTGCTGACTTAGCTGCTGCTATCGTTAAAAAGATTAATAAACATGCTAACCGTAGAGTTAATGCGTCTGCATCTGCTGCAGTTATTACTTTAACTGCAATGGAAAAAGATGACAATAACGGTGTATATTCATTGAATGAATATTCTGTAGTAGATATGGAAGCTAGTTTGTATGTTACTATTCCTGGTGCTATTTTGAGTAACCAGCCTGATGCTATTCCTGGTGCTACGATTGTTAAAACTCCTGGTAATCCTGGTAAAGGTTACTGGAAACAGGTACGTGATGCTGAGGTACGCTATATGGGTTACCAAGGTCATGTGTTTACTGGAGCTTATCCTGAAGTAGTACAAGATAGAATGGTAGAGCAAGATGCTACTTACGATTACATTACTGTAGAAAACGATAATAAGTATTTGAGTAACGATAATCAATACATCAAAACCACTCCGCTTACTACTGAACTGTATGTTAAGCATTCAACTGGTTTTGCTACTTCTATTGTAGCAAAAGGTATCGAAAATTTTATCGCTGCCTAATAACTAATATTTTACTAAACGAAAGTGGGGCGGGTTGGATTATTCCTTCCCACTCCACTTTTTTATTTTATGATTATGAATAAAATAGTTAATGTAACCTTTAAAAACGATACTATGACTTTTGAAGTATATAGTACTATATCTATAGTAAATACTAATGACATAGTTCTATATATTGACGAATGTTTAAATGTCGCTAATATTTACTGTGATAGTCCAGATAACCATGATTATGTATTGAATTACACTAATTGTGAGTTCACTCTGAAAGAAATCGTAAGAGATGGAGAAGAGAAGGAAGTAACTACATAGTATGCATATGAGATATCTGCTGCATCAGATATTATATCTAAGTTTGATACTAATATTAAGTACATTAAAATGTTTTGTACTACAGAGAGATATGCAAATGATTATGCAGACGGAGTGTACTATAATTCTAACATACTTTATAATGCTGAAATAAGAGTATTACACAATTATTGTAGCACCTGTTTAGATGATAGACAAATGCAAACTATAATGTTAATAGTCTTTAAAAGACAGCTTCTAGAATAGGCTATTGCTACTTCTCATAATAAAGAGGCTTTGCAGTTTTACTTAGAATTAAGTAAGTTATTAGACGTTAATATAGACAGTAATGTAGCTAGCACTCCTTGTAATAAATGTATTAACGGAGTATGTAAATTATAAAAATATTATGTGCACATGTAATGAATTAAAATAGTTCTTATATGTTGCTCTAGACTTCTAGGGTAACATCGTAGTAATATCAGATTATGCTAGTTATCCTAATGTAGAAGTTGATCCAAAAGATAACTAGATTACTTTTGATGAACCAGATGTTAAAGACTTTATTAAACCAGATACAAAATTAATTTTTTAGAATGGAATACACAAAATTATTAGGTAAAGTTACTCTTACTTGTGACGGTAAGCATGATTCTTCTAAAGAATATGATAGATTATGTTTAGTCTATGACGAACAATATAGGTCTTTCATATCTATAAAAGAAGTACCAAGTAATATAAGTTTGACTAACGAATCATATTGGCAACCTATAAGTGTAGTATATGCTGATGGTGAGGATATAAAAGTAGATGATGATCTTAGTCTTAAATTTGCTGATAAAGAGTATAATCCTAGCAAATATAGTGGATTAGGTAGAAAAATTCTACGAAAAAGAATAGTTAATAACAAAAATATACTGCTACAAACTGATTTTGATAGTAGTGATACTATATATGTAATTCAATACGAATTTGATTTACAAGGTAAAACTATCACTATACCAAACAATAGTATATTGTTATTCGAAGGAGGTAAGTTCGTAAACGGTGACGTAGTATTAAATGATACTATGATATTACCATAGGGCATTGACGTAGCAGAACATATAGAAGGAAATATTACAGGTACCTATAAAGACGGATAGATATACTACGATTCAGTTAAGGATAGCTTAATAGCAGTAGTAAACAATAACAAGATAGATCTTTCTACACCTAATATTACTAATGAGTATACCAAATTCACTTGGATTAAATATTCTCCTTCTCAATATGGAGACTAGATGACAGATCAACCGGAAGAAGACTCACAGTATATTGGTATTGCTTCCAATAAAGAAACCGAAGAACCAAGTAATAATCCATTAGATTACGTGTGGGCTAAATTTGTAGGTCCATAGGGTGCACAAGGTTTAAGAGGGGAAAGAGGCTTCCAAGGTCCTCAAGGAGAACAAGGGCCTCCGGGTAAAGATGGATTAGATGGAAAACCAGGGCAATCTGTGAAACCAAATTGGAATACATGGGTGTTTAAGCAAGCAGAATTGCAGCCATCTAAACCTACTTTTGTTACCCCTACTCCTGGAGTATCTGGTATTGACGGTTGGTTTGATGGTCCTAGCGCTGAAGGTAAATGGTGGATGTCTATGGGTTTAGTAGATGGTAGTACAAATACTGTAGCCACTTGGTCTGACCCTGTATAGTGTACAGCTGAAGACGGTAAAACTAATACCTATATGGATTTCAAATATTCTAAGAGTGTATCCATAAATATAATACCAGCATTAAATAAAACTAGTAGAAATCCTGTTGGTTGGGAAGATACTCCACCTACATTAGCTCCAGGTGAGTTTATGTGGATGATCAATGCTCTTATAGATGAGAACAATGAGTTAGTCAAGGAATGGTAGGGTCCGATAAGAATAACTGGTGAACAAGGGCCACAAGGTGAACCTGGATAGGGAGAACCTGGAGATACTTATAACACGGTGTTCGCATATAAATCTAGTGTAGAAAAACCAGAGAAACCAGTAGGAGGAGAATGGGATGCTGACACTAATATCATAGTATATCCAGAAGGTTGGTCTAGTAATGACGAAGAATTAACTCCACCTGTGTGGATGTCCAATAAAGTGTTTACATCTAATCCTAACATACAAGGAGAATGGTCAGAACCTATAAAGATATCTGGGCAAGACGGTGCAGCTGGAACTGATGGTAATTCAGTAGAATTTATTTATACTCGTACAACTGATTCAGGAGTAGGTGATGCTCCCGAAACTCCTGTAGGAGAAGATGTAGATGATTTTATTCCTCTTAATTGGACAGATAATCCTAAGGGAGTAACACCTATATTAAAAGCAGAATGGGTTAGTACCAGAAGCAAAAAAGACAATAAATGGGGAGGATTTAGTACACCAGCATTATGGTCTAAGTGGGGAGAGAACGGATAGGACGGAGATGGAGTTCAATATATATTCTATAGAACTGCTACGAATAATGATCC
>OLNV01000034.1_pt1 | contig 102045 bp, 156 predicted proteins | sample 1672891 | NCBI WGS metagenome assembly OLNV01 (sample SAMEA3136734, study PRJEB25190) | human gut metagenome | biome: human gut; feature: human-associated habitat; material: faeces | place: Austria | collected 2013 | reverse complement strand
AAAGGTAGCTACTATGAACCTTATGGATACTGTATTTGTAACTGGTTCTGGTGATAACCTGAAATTTGGTGGTCAGTTTAAGACTTACCAAATGACTAATGGTATTGAGCTTACTCTGAAGTACTTCCCGTTGTATGATGATACTACTTATAATCGTCAGTTGCATCCGGTTACTCTGAAACCTCTGGAATCATATCGTATGACATTCCTTGATCTGGGTCGTCGTGATGGTGAAGCCAATATCGTTAAGGTAGTTCGTAAAGATCGTGAATTCGTAACTTGGTATACTGGTGGTGCTGTAGCTCCGTCTGGTTATGCTAACTCTAAGAATACACTGAGATCTAACGGTAAGGATGGCTATACGGTATTCTTCCTTGGAGAAATGGGAATAATGTTAAGGGACCCGCGTGCGTGTGGAGAACTAATCATGGAAGCTGAAGACTAATTCTAACTTTTTTATACATTTATTGGTAACCTTGCGGTAAGTTTAGCGTTATATAGATATAACCAAACATAATTATTATGTTACGATCATATGATGTTTATAAAATAACAAATAAGGTAAACAATAAAGTATATATTGGAATTACAAGTAAAGGAATAAGTGCTCGGTGGAAAGAGCATATCTATAGTGCCGAGCACGACTGTCCTTTCAAACTTCATAGAGCTATACGTAAGTATGGCAAAGAAAACTTCTCAGTAGAGCTTATAGATTTTGCAAATAGCTGGGAAGAACTAACTAAAAAAGAACAACAATATATTTCCGAATATAATAGTCTTCAAGATGAATTTGGATACAACATGACAGAAGGAGGAGATGGAACTTTTGGTAAAGTAGTATCTGAGGAAACTAAAGAAAAAATTCGTCAAAAAGCTATTGGTAGAGAAGTTACAGAAGCTACTAGAATTAAATTATCAGAAGCTGGTAAAATAGTAACTGAAGCTAGAGAAGCTTATTGGAAATCGGGACAAATTGGATCTACTAGAAAAAAACCTGTTTTACAATACACTAAAGACGGAGAGTTTATTGCAGAGTACTCTGGAGTAAACGAAGCATCAAGAAGAACTGGCGTTCATGTAACTACGTTATCAAACGCTTTAAAACAAAGAAATATAACAGGATCTAAAGTAAACCCTTATATATGGGTATATAAAGAAGATTATCCTGAAATTTCCAAAACAGTTCCTGCTAGTTTATTCGCTAAAGATCCAGATTGGAAACCCACTATATCTGAAGCTTGTAGAAAAGCCGATTTAGAATCTAGAAAAAATAGAAAAGCAACAGAAAAGCAGTTACAGGTTACTAGAGAAAATGGCATGAAAAAAGCAAAATCTATTTGTCTATACGATAAGGATGGGAATTTACTTGGAGAATATGAATCTATAATTAGTGCTAGTAGAGAAATGAAATGTGATAGAAGAAGCATTCAAAGACAACTACAAAATCCTGTAGATCCTAACAACAAACGAGCTTGGAATAATGCTAAATATATCTGGAAATACAAAGAAGAACTAACTGAACAATCTAATTAATTAATTATGGAAGTAATCGTTAGAATAATTAAAACAAACCCTTGGACTGGTATTACTAAATGGTCTACATGTTATGACTATATCAGTTCATACTGGACACGTTCTGGTAATTTATATACTGGCTTAAATGCTGAAGATGCAGCCAGATTAGAAAAAGAAATTGGTTATGCAGAAGGATAGCTTTCACCTGGCAGCAAATTTTGGGATACATTTGCTATTAAAATTGGTAGGAAAGATCTAATTCTGAATACAAACAGACCTGAAGATGAGCTTAAATATTTGTTCTTGAAAAAACATAAGAGAGTAGCAGATGGGTTGAATAATGTTACATCTTCTACTGATTATGTTATTATCAATAAAGATAGCGAAGCTAAAGAAGTTAATAAGATTAACAAAATCAAACGTGAAGCATATAGAGAAATGGATAAGATGTCTATTGAAGATATGCGTAAGTGTCTTAGACTATATGGTATCAAATCTGATACATTGTCTAATGAAATGGTTGAAGCTAAGCTAAGTGAACAGATTGAAGCTGCACCTGATAAGTTTATAATGAAATGGGTAGAAAACCCAAATAAAGAAATTACTTTTGTTATTGAAGAAGCTATTGCTAAAAATATTATTCGTAAGAATAGAACTCAATACTTCTTTGGTACAGATCTGATTGGTAATGGTATAGATGATGTAATTGCTTATTTAAATAATAAGAAGAATCAAGACATTAAGCTTGCCATTATGGGAGAAATTAAATCTAAATAATGAAAATATCTGATTTACATAAGGCATTTAAAGTTCTCATGGATAAGAATTCAGAGGCAGTTGCTTTTGGTGGCTGCCCTGCATTCCTTCCTGAAGAAATAGATCTATTTCTTAATTAGGCATATATAGAAGTAATATGTAACAAATACACGGGCAATAATACTCTAAAAGTAGGGTTTGAAGGTGCTGTTAAACGTATTGCTGATCTATAGAAATTAATTAAGACAGATGCTACATAGGCATTAGTATATCCTTATGCACATTCTAATGTGCTTACTTTATCTAATTTCTTTAATGATGGAGAACAGCTTAAAAGAATGTTTTATGTAGACTGTGTGCTTCATTTCAATGGTGAAGCAGCAGTATGTTCATTAACGGATCATGAAAAAGCTAAGGGGTTTTTACAGACATATAACAATATACCTTGGATTGAAACTCCTATAGCAGTATTAGAAGACAATACTTTAAAGATCTATATAGACCCTATACGTATGTCTTCTGAATCCTATACAGCGGATATTACTTATATTAAGTATCCTGAAAATATTAGTTATAAAGATTATAACAAAGATATTACTGAAGTACCCGATTATGTACTTAATGAAGTAATAGATAGAGCTGTAGAAATTGCTCTAGAGACTATAGAGTCATAGAGAACACAAACTAAAGTACAACTTGATAGCTTAAATGAATAATGAGCCCTAGAGAATTACAAATAGAAGTAGAGAGACGATTACAGTTAATCAATCCTGAATTATCTTTAGCTGGCAAATTACCATCTGATACTATAATATCATTCATTAATGAAGCTATTGACAAATTCTGGAAGACACGCTATTCTGGTCTTAATTATAAACAAAGAGGTTTTGAATAGGACCAAAAGCGCACTGACGATTTACGTACTCTAGTTACTAAGCACACTTATAAAGATACAGACATTTCTAAAATAAACCAAGTGGAATACACAGTTACCTTGCCTGATGATTATGTAATATTATTAGGAGATACAGCAGGTATATCTCCGGCAGATGGAGTAATAAATAATTGCTGGGAGAAAGATGCTTTAGGTAACTACAAAATAAAGTATAGTGATACTATAGAAGGTACTATTGAAACAGTAGATAGAATTAAAGAAAATTCCTTATCAGAGTATCATCTAAAGTACACTAAAGCTAAACCAATAAGACTGATATAGGATAATACAATTACTTTGTACACAGATGGTCAGTATAAAGTATCTGAATATACTATAGAGTACTTAAAAAAACCAAGTAAGGTAGACCTTAAAACTAATCCTACTGATGAGTATACAGATTTACCTAGTCATACTCATATGGAAGTAGTTAAATTGGCAGTTTAGTTAATACTGGCTACTTTACCAAATTATAATGTATATTCTAATGAAGTAAATTCAATGGAATAACATTAACAGAAAGCGCTTATTGACGTGGAAATTAAACTTTTAAACAAGTTAGGAAAGTAGAAAGTAAGCGAAAATAGACAGAAGCGCTTAATATGTCTAATTTAAAATAACAATTACATTATATGATAACTTCAGTTCACACCGTTCTTATCGGTAAGAAATGTCCTGCTAGATATACTACTGTAGATGATTTGAATGCTGGTGAAGTAGCTTTGTTTGATCAGAATAAAGCTATCCTTAAAACAGCAGCAGAAGCCGCTAAGGCTAGCTCACTCTATGTAGGTGTTGCAGGTGAAAAGATCAATGTTACTATGCCTAATGGTAATGTTGCTTAGAAAGCTAATATTGAATTCTCTAATGAGATTCAGAAGAGTTCTAAACCATCTGCCGTAATCGGTCAGCATGTAGAACCTACTCAAGATAAAGTAGTTATTACTTTGACTAATGCTACTATTGTAGCTGGTCACAGATATGTACTTCGTGTATTGTATAAAGATATTGAAGCTAATAACTTCCAATTTACTCATACTTATGAAGTATATGCTGATTCAAATGAAGCACAGAAATTAGCGAAAGCTTTTGTAAAGAAAATTAATGCTCACAAGAATCGTCGTATTCAGGCTGAGAATGCTGTTGCTGTTCTCACTTTGACTGCTATGGTTAAAGATGATAATGAAGGTGTTTATTCTCTGAATGAATACTCTGTAGTAGATATGGAAGTATCTCTGTATCATACTGTTCCTGGTGCATTGCTTGCTAATCAGCCGGAAGCAGTATCTGGTGCTACTATTGCTAAGACTCCAGGTAATCCTGGTAAAGGTTTCTGGAAGCAAGTTCGTGATGCAGAAGTACGCTACATGGGCTATAAAGGTCATGTGTTTACTGGTGCATATCCTGAAGTAGAACAGGCTCGCAAAGTAGTAGAAGGTACTTCTTATGACTATGCAGTAATTGAAAATGATAACCTGTATCTGAGTAATGACAACCAATATATTAAGACTACTCCGTTGACTACGGAAGTATACTGTCCTAGTATGGTTAATTCTATCGTTGATAAAGGTATTCAGTCATTTATCAAAGGTGAAACTGTAGCATAATAAAAACAGTGTTTCAGTGTGCTGACAAGGGCTATGGGGCTAAATAGCCCTGTAGCCTTTTTTTATTTAAAAGTATTAATATGAAGATAACTGGTATAACAATAGTAAAACACAACATAGTAGTAGAATTAGATACAAAGATACCTGATTCAGTAGATTCTAATTTGTATTTATACATAGACACACTGAATAACTATTCTAACAGGAGTTCAGTAAATCCTGATAAGCATTCATATAGATTATTAGTATTAGGTACAGACTATAGCTCTGATGTAAAGATTGACGAATAGAGATTATCTATAGTAATAGATTCTAATAAATTAGAAAATATGTGTATGAGTGCGTTTATTGCTACTATAGATAATTCAAGTCAATTCTTTTTCAATCAAGCTGATATATATTATAAAGAAGTAGAATTACTATGTAAGAACTGTAGTACTTGTTTAGATGATCAGCAAATAGATAGAATGATATTGTTTTTATTGAAACAAGATCTGTTAAGTTACGTTATCAATAATAACTTAATAGACGATGCAGTACAGTATTATACAGATATAGCTAGAATGCTAAATATATGTTTAGATACTAAAACTACATTCTACAATAACCACGATTGCTTTGCTTGTAATAAAACTTGTAGAAACGGAGTTTGTTCATTATGCTAATAGATGATATATATAGAATAGGTAAAGAGTATAACTTAAAAGTTAAGTACAACTCTAATCAAGGTATACCTTGTATACGTAAATGGGTTTGTGCTAATCATATTGCTCGTCTATTAGAAAGTGATTTAAAGTTTACAGATGAACAAATAGATTGTCTTAGAGCATTGATAAGCAAGTTAGTACATCCTTTGGATGAAATGTGGAAGGATACTTCAGAAACTGATGATAAAGCAATACTGCTAGAACAAAGTTTAGGAGTAGATTTAGGTATAAAAACATTCTATGACGAACTTTTAATTTGTGAAAAATGACTCCATTAGAAGAACAAGTACAGAAAAATACCACATCTATTAAGACTATATCAGATAGTCTAATATAGTATGCTAAAGATACAGACTTAGATAAGTCTAATGAAAATATATCAGCTAATACATCTGATATAGAAGAATTACGTAATAATATAGGCAGTCTACAAACTCAAATTAATCTATAGAATCGTATTGAGTAGATGAAGGATACTAATATAGTAGATGCTGCTAAATTAGACTTACTTTAGTATGATGGTAAAAGATGGTCAAATATTGCTGCTAATAAGGTAGTAACTGGCTTACTTGGTAAATTAGTTGATTTACAAGATGTATCTATTAATAATTTACGTAATGACAACGCATTAGCATGGGATAGTGAATTATAGAAGTGGACTAATAAGAACCTGAATACAGAGATATATGATGATGTATTCTTAAGTAAGATTAAACCTGATTCTACTGCTTATGAAGTGTGGTTTAAAGAATCAGCAATATTTGGTCAAGAAGGTTTCGCATCAGGTCTTACTGGTTTTGGTGGTAAGATTGATAAGTACGGTCATGCTGAATTTGATAGTCTTACTTTACGTAGATTCCTTGAAGTACCTGAATTGAGATATAATCGTGTAGAGATTCAATTAGGAGATAAGTGGAATGCTCCTGGCGCAGGTGTAATAGAAAGTGTAGAACAAACAGATGAATATTCAGGTGTTATTACACTGAAACTAGAAGAAGGAGAATACGGGGCTGTATCAATGGGTGACTTATGTATGGGTATATATCATTCAGAGAAGACAGATGAAAATGCTGAACACGATGAAGATGATGGTAGAGGTAATAGAAAGTTTGCGGGTTTCTATACTGTTTACTTTGAAGTTACTAACATACTAGATGCACAAAATAAGAAATTTGGTTACAAGCTTAGGCCAGTAGATGATTATTGGAATATGACGTTTCACCCATGTGCTCAAATGAACTTTGTTGCATATGGTAATAAAACTAATGTAGATCGCCAAACATCTTGTTACTCAACTCGTACTTATACACGTTACTTAGTAAACTAGAATACTTGGGATTAGAAGGCTAAGAATATTGCAATGCAATTTGGTAATCTTGATAATCTCAATATGTTTGGTTACGATATGAGAGGATATTCGGCATATCTTAATTCAGTATACTTTACCGGTACTATTACTCAAGTAAAGCCAAATGGAGAAGAGATAAGATATGCTAATGATAGAGGACCTTGGGAACCAGACACTCACTATGATTACTATGATAGAGTAAGTGTATTAGGTTACTTATGGTTATGTGTTAATATAAACGGTACCGATACTAAACCTAGCGATAGTAATCCGGATTGGTTAATGCAGGTATCTAAAGGTGATACAGGAGAAGGTTTAATAGTACGTAGGTCTGAATGGTGGCCTGGTAGACTATATTGCAATGAAAGTGAAGTATCTCCAACAGTACAACCATTGAGGTACTTAGATATTGCTTTAATTAAAGATTTAGGAACTTCTACAGGTTATAAAGCATACAAATGTATATCTACTATAGATAGAGGTCACGGACAAGGCAAACACTTATCTTCTAGTGATAACAAGCCTGGTACTCCCGGTGGAGTTGAATATTGGGAAGAATTAGCTCAGAATGTAGCTAGTATTTATACTGATTTGATTATAGCTAAAAATGCTAAATTAGACTTTATTACTGGTAACTCATTAAGAGTTGGTTATCAAACTGGTAATACTACTAATGATTTTCATGTAGTAGCAGGTATTACTGGTGAAGGTGGTAATGATAACAATTCTGTTCGTATATGGGCCGGTACTACTGAAGAAAATAGATCTAAAGCTCCATTTTTAGTTAGACAAGATGGTAGAATGGTAGCTAATAACGCAGCCATAAGGGGAGAAATAGAAGCATTATCTGGTACTATTTAGTCACTTGAAATTACAGGTGTGCTATTTAGTGGTACAGAGACAAACGGAATGAAGCTGTTCTCTAGTTAGATAAAGTTTAAGGAAGGTGAAAGAGAAGCATCAATAGGTACTCCTAATTCTTTAGGTTATTCATACTTTGGTTCTTTTAAAAGTAATGCTAATGATTTTAGTACTGCATTGATAAATGATGGTCTGTACTTTGATATTACTGGTAGTTTAATTCGTAATATGGCAATATACGGCTTTGGAAGTTTGTCATTACATGGGGATGTAGTAGGTTATAAATTTGTTTATGCTACAGATCCTACTGAAAACTAGATACTGTATCAATAGTATTCAAGGACTATATTTATAGGTAGTAGCGTTAGACGTATGTGGTATGGATTACCACATCTTGATAGCGTAAAAACAAAGTTAGCCATACAAACTGTTGAATGGGCCGTTCCTGTAACATTTGTTTATAACCCACGTAGGAATCCAAAAGAATGCAATATATGGGGTAGAGGAAATAATGACAGTGATCGTAATAGACCTATATTATATGATAATAATGGTAATAGAATAGAATGGATTACTGTGAATGTAGGAGATGTTATGGATTTTCTATTAGTATATTCACAAAACGAATATTATGCAATACTTAGAAGTAGATCTATTTAATTATGAAAATAAATTTTGCACAACTGGAAGTATACACTGACATCCAAAAAACAAATAAAATTTGTATGGATGCGAGACAACAATTAGGTGAATTGATTTATGAAGTAGGTAGTGGTATTAAAGCTCATTCGTTAGCTTTAAAGATATATAATTCTGAAGATGAGCTAGAATATACAGATGAAGAAATGCAAATTATTATGCAATTTGTAAATCAATACTGTAAGCCTGCTATTATAGATGCTATTAATGCATTAAAAACAGAATAAGTAATATGATTACAAAAGGAATTAGAATAAGTCAGTTAGTCGAAAGGAAAGATCTCAATGGTAAAGAAATAATTCCTTTTCAAGATGGCATTCATAATGGTAAGTTAAGTATATAGTCCTTAATAGATTATATAGGGGATATATCTGATAGCGATGTAGAACTACAAGCTTTAATAAAAATATAGAAGTTTGTAGATACAGTATCAGAAATGGACTTACTGTTATATCAAGCTAAAGAAGGAGATATTTACTACTGCAAAGAAAATAAGAAACTATACGTTAGAAGTTTTAATAAGTGGGATATGTTAGACCCACTTACATCTAAAGTATATGTATTAGTAGGTTTAGACGAGTATAATAGAACTAATATCATACATCTTTGGGATGGTAATGATATGGTAGTTATGTCAGAAAGACTATTTATTGGAGAAGTAACTGGTACTGCGTATGATGGTGGTAAAGGTAAGCATTTAGCTGATATAGCTAATAGTTTACCTGATAACGTCATTAGAGAAGTTGCAGACTTTACTACAGATGGTTCAACTGTTACTTTCAACTATGAGTATGACGTTAAACAGGAATCAGGTTTGTTTGATGGTGATGCTCAAGGTAGTAAAACTATTCCATCAGCTACTACTAGTAATGCAGGCGTTATGTCTGCTACAGATAAAGTAAAAGTAGATAAGATAGTTACTGACGGAGATGGTAATAAGTATTTAACTGATAATGGTAATTATCAGGAATTAATAGAAGATACTACAGAAACTATAAAGACTACTGATGCTATACCGGTTGCAGGTGGTCCGTTAGCTGACTTACTTAACAAAGCTGGTATAAACAGTATTAGTCCTGATACAAGCATGTAGGATTTATTTGTATCTTTATTTACTAAAGAATTATGGCCTACTAATCTTGTGTTCAAAGAAGGTACAGTTAGTGCAGCTATTGCAGCTCCTTCATTTACATTAAGTAATACAGGCTTAGTAGAAGTAGGTGCTACTGTTACTATTGGGAAGACTACATTATCTGCTGCTACTATGTCTACTACAGCAAGAACATATAGTGGATTTACTTACGGTTATAGTTCCTCTAATGATAATACAAAGGATTCTTCTAATACTACTATTACAGTTAATGCTAGTAATGTAGCTTTGAATTCTGTTAATTATACTATGAAGCGTACTACTAACGGAAGTGTAGAAAATGCTACTGCTAATACTAATCATGCTTAGGTTACTTTAGATAGTAAAACATTTAAAGCTATTGAAGGTACTAATACAGTGAAAGTAGATATAACTGGACCTACAGCTAACGCTACATTTGCTTCTATGCCTGTATATTATGCGTGTAGTAACTTAGGTAAAACTAATGAAGAACATAAGACAGAGCCTAAAGATACTACTACAAAGACTAGTACGATTCCTTCTAATTCCAAAACATTGAATGTTACAGGAGTATATCCTTACTATACTAATAAGGATAATATTACAACATTTGCCAAATTAGGACTGACTACTAATAAAACATTAGATGTTACATTTGTAGCTGAAACAGCAAGCAATAAACACGCATTTAAGATACCAGCTAAGTTCAATGTAACTAAGATTACGCTGTTGAATACACTTAGTGGTAAGTATGAAGACTATAGTGTTAGTAGATTCTCTGTTACTACTGAAACTATAAATGTACAAGGCACTGATGTACAATATAAAGTATATACTCGTAATGATGGAACTAACGGTTCATCTTCATTTAAAATAACATTTGCTTAATTATGAGAGATAGAGGAACATTTAATTTTAGTGGTAATCTTGAAGTAAAGAAAGATGCCCCTCTCGAAGCTAGATCGTTAGTTAATTCATATGCAGATCTAGTAAAACCAGAGACCTGGACAGATGAATAGGGAGGTATATGGAAATATGACTGTATGTTAGTTTCCTGTAAAGATAGACCTGGAGAAGTATATCAATTATAGCCAGGAGCTGACTACACTAAGCAGAGTAGTTGGATACTTATAGGAGATACGTCTGAACTTAATAGTAAAGTACAATAGTTTATAAACAGCAAAGGTGCTCCAAATGGTTTGGCTTCTTTGAATGCAAGTGGTATTATTCCATCTGCTCAATTACCGTCTTATGTAGATGATGTAATAGAAGTTGATACATTTAGTAATCTACCTGGTACTGGCGAATCTGGTAAGATATATATAGTACAAGATACTAATTTAACTTATAGATGGTCAGGTACAGACTATGTAGAAATATCTAAATCATTGGCATTAGGTGAAACTAGTTCTACTGCATATCCTGGAGATAAAGGTAAGGCTACTACAGATAAAGTTAATGCTCATGTGGCTGACTTTGAAAATCCTCACCAAGTAACTAAAGAACAGATCGGTCTTGGAAATGTAGATAATACTTCTGATGCTGATAAGCCTATTTCTAGTGCAGTCCAAGAAGCTTTAGATGCTGTTAATAAAGAAGTTTCAGAACATAAAGCTGATAAGAATAATCCTCATGAGGTAACAAAAGCTCAAGTAGGTTTAGGAAATGTAGATAATACTGCAGACCTTGATAAACCAGTATCTAATGCTACACAGGAATTAGTAGATAATACTAAGAAAGAGCTTGATACTAAGATAGATAATCATACTTCAGACTTTAACAATCCTCATAAGGTAACAAAAGAACAAGTAGGACTAGGGAATGTTGATAATACAGCTGATATTAATAAGCCTGTATCTGTAGCACAGCAGAATGCTCTTGATACTTTATCTAATAGTTTAAATACAGCTATTAATAATCACGTAGGTAATACTAATAATCCTCATCAAGTAACTAAAGAACAAGTAGGATTAGATCAAGTAGATAATACTTCTGATGCTAATAAGCCTATATCTACTGCTACACAAACTGCTCTTAATGGTAAATTTAGTGCTACAGATGGTAATGCTTTGAAACAGACAATAGAAGATATGCCTGATCTTGTAGTTACTGAGGGAAGGGTGTCGCATAATAATAATAATATATCTCTGAGCTTAAGACAGCAAAATCTTAAAGATCCCGTTGATACAGATTCAATTCTATTAACATTTAATCCTGCAACTGATAGTACAGCTGGTATTATTCTTCCTTCCGATAAAGTAAAAGTAGATAAGATAGTTACTGACGGAGATGGTACTAAATACTTATCTGACAACGGTACTTATAAAGAAGTACAAGGAGGCAGTGAAGATTTACTTCCAGATTGGCATAGTATCAAAAATGTATTAAGCAATGGTAATGAATTCAACTTTGCAGATGGAGAAGTAGGTGAATGGGTATGGTTAAATTATAGATCTCGTAGTGGTAACACTGTATCTGCTGGAAAACTATATATTGGTGACGGTCAAGCGACCGGAGGTTTTGCAGAAGTGCATGCATCTGGGTTCTTTAAAGAATCTGACGTTAGATTAAAATCTAATATAGCTCCATTAAATCATACATTAGACCAGATATGTAATATACCTACTGTAGAGTTTGATATGCATGATAAACACCAGATAGGTACTGTTGCATAGGATTTAGAGAATAACTTTGCTGAAATAGTTAATACAGACAGTGATGGTATGAAATCTGTAGATTACTGTATGTTAGGTGTAGTAGCTATTGAGGGTGTTAAGTTACTTAGATAGGAAATTGAAGACCTTAAGAAACAAATAGAGGAGTTGAAGAATGGAAAATAATGTTATTGATATTGAACCTAAGGCTACCGTAGAGATGCAAACTTGGACAAATATTTATGATAGAGTACCATCTCAATATAAACAATATGTAAGTTATCCTACTACAACTATGCGAGAATGTCCTTCTAAAGCAGATATAAATAGTAAACTTACGCATTGTACTACAGATTCTAAAGAATTAGCTGACTACAGTTCTATTACGTTAAATTTTTCTGAAAGAGAGGAGTTAACATCAGATTCGTTAGCTGAAAATTGGGTACACAATAGTACTACACAAAGAGATATTCAATTGAGATACGGTACTACTATATTACTTAATTAGTTTGCTATTCATTAGAATATTCAAAACTATACTAGAGGATATACTACTAAAGTTACAGGTTAGTCTTAGTACTTTGAAATATTGAAATTAGATATGGGAATAATACGTGTAAGACCTTTATACAATAATTAGACAAACATGATGAGAACTTGTACATTAGCTGTAACTGCTATGGGTAAAACTACATATATATATCTGTCACAAAACGCAAATCCTTTTAACTAAATAAATTACTATGGAACCTACTAATGAATTAATAACTAAAGCAGAAGCTAATGCAGAAGGATTCAGTATTGGTTCTACTAATGAATGTATGACTAAAGCTGAATTTATTGCTAATTTACCAACCCCCCCCCATTTCTCATATGACTTTCCATTGGGAAATAAAAGGAGCATTGTAATAATAAATGGTAGCATTGCATCTAAAACTATACAGATAAATGATGATACAGTAGTACTTAATCCTAAAGATGTATGGACAAAATCTTATTATGACACTACTCCAATAGATGTAATTACACAAACAAATTTAGAATTCAGAATGATTCATTCAGAAGGTAATTCTGAAAACAATAATTCACAATGGATTTTTCCTGATGAACATTTAAATGCACAAGCTGGAAACTATTTACTAACTATCTCACAAACATATGAACTTTATCTAGTATCAGTATTTTATATTACACAGTAAACAATAGAAATAATGAAATATTTTACAATTGAGGAAATGACAAAGTCATCTACAGCAAAAGCTAACGGTATAGACAATACTCCTTCAGATGAAGGGGTATTAAAGCTATAGAAGCTAATAGAGGCTGTTTTAGACCCTTTAAGGGAATGGTACGGAAAGCCCATACGAATTACGTCTGGGTATCGCTGTGAGGCTTTAAATAAGGCTGTAGGTAGTAAAGCTAAGAAGAGTTAGCACCTATACGGCGAAGCAGCTGATATTACTGTAGGTAGTAAGACAGAGAATGAGAAATTATTCAACTATATTAAAGATAATCTTCCATTTGATCAGTTAATTAATGAATCAAACTTCTCTTGGGTTCATGTATCATATAGAGAAGGGAGATTACGCAAACAAGTACTAGCACTATGAAAACAATCCTATATCAGCCTTTATTTACAAATCCTTAGGCATACTTTGTATTTCCTTAGTTGTATCATATAGAGAAGGGAGATTCCTATATTGAACCTGCTAACATTACTGGATAGCTAATAATATAGAGTTTGAGCTGTAATACTAAACCTACAGAGGATAATTCTATATTGTTAGTAGATAGTACTCCTATATTGTTAATTGATGGAGAACCGCTGTTATTGGCTTCATAGAATACTAAACAAGTATAGTATGATTATACTAGTTATAAGTATACTAATAGCATAGACTTTGATAGATTTAAAGGTTGTCATATACGTATTAGTCAATATACTAATATAGGGGCTGTAGTATTAGGTGAATGGTATATACCTGATACACCTACACTACCTGAACCTGAACAACCATAAAAGCCTGATGAAAATGATATTCTCAAATCATTAATAGTACATTACAATGTAGGTAAACAAGGTTCTAACAATATTAAAACTACTAGTACATTAACTGATTATAGTGGTAATAATAGAAATGCTACCTGTAAGAATTTTGATTGGAATACTACAGAATTCGTAGATGGAGGCAAAGCTATGAGATTTGATGGCAACGGTAGTTGTATTGTTGCCGTTGATATGCCATAGATAGATAAGTATACCTTAATAGTTAAAAGAAGATGGATTGATAAAAGGACTGAAAATAAGTGGTTCTGTTCATTAGGTAGTGGTGATTATACTTCTGCATCACAATCCTTATTTTGGTTTGAAGGAGGTCTATTAAATAATGTATTTTATACTTATAACAGAGGTTATAAGAATCCTATTGTATTACCAGAATTAATATCAATACAATCTAGTGATGATTATAATGGAACTCGTATAAATGCATCTGACGGTATACAAGCTGGTAATAAATTATTTATTGGTTCAATAGGTGAAAATGACAATACTCATGTAGTAGCTGATTTCTATCAATTACTATTATTTGATAGAGTTCTTACTGATAAAGAACGTGAATGGGTTAAAGAGAACTTAATAGAACCTAATACTGTTTCTGCTACTAAAGCATGCAGTGCTTTATTTGAACCTGAAAACTTAGAAATAACAGATGAATTCCCTAACGGAGTTATTAGAGACTCATTAGGTGGTGAATGCTATCTGTTACCTCATAGTAGCGACTATACTATTGAAAATGGATTAATGAAATCTACGGATGATACATTCTTAGTAAGTATAGAAAATGCCAATGAGAAAGATGCCAAAGCTATGATAATAGATATGTATTATGATAGTACAGTTCCAGGATCATACTTAAATGGCGAATATACAGAAGGATCTATTAAATTAACCAATAGACGTATTATGGGTATTAACAATCCTACTACAACTTCTATATTCTAGGATTTAATGCAAGTATTAGAAACCGGTTTTACTATTGGTAAGATAGCTTTGTATAATAAAGAATTAAATAAAGATGAATTTGACAGCGAAGCATTCCATAAAGGATTTGCTGTCAGACACAGTACTTTTGAGAAGGATGCGACCACTCATTTATTCAGGGATGGTCATAAGGAACTTACTCCTGGGGAATATTTATTGCCATTTGAAACTTTATACTTAAGAGTAGATGTACCAGAAGGTTATACCATGTAGGATTATGTATTCGATGGAGTAGAATAGAGCTGGAAACCGAACACTCCTAAAGCATATACTTGTCCTGAGTATGACTTCCATATTATAGCTATGGGTGAACAAGTAAAAGTAATAAAGAATTGGAGTCCTTTAACTTCTATAAGCACCTTTGGTTTCAGAGCTACAGATAATCAAATTGAATTTGCTGGTAGTACAGATGGTGGCACTATGTCATATATACTTGATGATACAGATGTAACTAAATTTACTATAGAATATACTAATACAGCTGGTAAAGGTAATGTATACCTTATGATTGGTGATAAACAATATGATGCCATTAGTGGTCAATTACAAACATATAGTGTATCTGGTTCAGTTAAATTGGAATTCCTAAACATGGAAGGGATAAACAATTTTGCAGGTACTATTAAATTTACAAATGTTAATTAATAAATATTATGGGTAAGAAAATTAGTGAACTTACAAACAGATAGCAGTTATCTGGAAACGAAGATTTACCATTTTAGGAAGGTCAAGATAATGGTTCTATTACCGTACATTCTTTAAATGAGTACATAAGTAATAGTAATGTTAATCAAGCGATTAATCAAATTAAACAAGCTGAACAACAGGCTATATCGAACTTTAGTTCTCAAAAGGTAAGCCCAGAAATGTTATCAGAATCTACAAAACAACTCATTAACGCAAGTGGCGGAGGTACTATTACTAATTTAGCTGATGATGAAGATATTGAATCAGTAGGTTAGGATTTAAAAGTTTTAAAATTTGCCAACCGTGCTTATAATCCTGGAATACATGTGGGAATGGGGTATAAAATCCTGCGCAGGAATATTATAGACGGTAAAAATATACTTACACAGGATATGGTTAATCAGCCTCATACAATTTATGTGATTCAGTATGATTTTGATTTGGATGGTGCTCAAATCACTATTCCCGAAAACTGCATTTTGAAATTTGACGGGGGAAGTTTGAGTAATGGCAAGTTGACTTCCATTGGTTATGCCAGGTGTATAAATTCAGATACCCCGGATTATTCAAATGAACTTAAATGCGATATAGACAATAATTTTGTAGACAAATTTCCGATAAATCCATATTCTAAGCTCCAGCAGAAAAATGATACGATACTGACTCTGAATGTGGGGTATTGGTCTAAGGAAACTCCAGTGGAGCAACCTGCACAATTCATCAATTACATTAAGTCATGCGGATGTATAGGTATAACGGTAGTTATTGCCTTACATAACGATGAGAAAGGGAATATTATACGGGATTATCCAGAAAACTTTTATGATTATTTCCATACTAACGGTGTAAATATAGAAGCGGTCAAATTCCATATAGATGGAGGTGATTATAATGGACGGGATAATGTGGAATTTTATAGAAATTACGTAAATGAAGTAAGGGATATAACCAGAGATTTTGTAGGAAAGAATGACGTACATGCAATATTTATATTGAATGAGTGGCATGAGCCTACAGATGAAAGGAATAAGGATATGTGTAATATAACTAGGTCTTTAATATCAGATATAAAGGCTTGGGGATTTAAGGTCGGAATATCGGGGTATAGGGGAGACAAATCCAATATGCCCTTTGATTTATTCAATAAGTTTGACTATAAAGGGTTAAATATATATCCATTTTTCGGGTTAAAGGATGAATTTACAACAGAAGAGAACACGGATATATACACTCCCTTCAATTTACTATATGATACAATGTCAAGCCATGGCAAGTATGTGGCAAACTCAATAACGGAGAGTGGAGCTTCGGAAAGCTATTATACATTGCGGAATCCGGCAGATAATACCGTAAAATACGGTAAAAATTTTACAGAGTATTCCCCTCTGATTCATTTGTATAATAAAGGTCTGTTTCATTTTGCAGGCAATTTAAATCCCAAATTCATATGTACATGGTATTCTAAACAATTGTATTTGGGAAAAGTTGAGGATTTAATCAAACAATATTTATTCTAATAAAATGGCTACTTATTATATTATAGGAAAAATATGTTCTACTGCCAATGGATATACATTAGGAACTATCAGTCGCTATGATTATCATGTTGAAATAGCCCATTGTATAAGTGAGGCAAATGTAGAATATCCGTTTTTTATTAAGCATACTACTGAAGATCATTTGCCTAATATATCTGATATAGTTAGTTTTAAAAGTACTATAACAGGTTTATATATCATCAAGAAAAAAAATGATAATAATTTATACATAGCTTCTGTTTCGAATTACAAATTCTATATAGATTCAAAAACAATATGGCATTTTGGACTATATAAGAATACTGATTTTCAAAACATATTGTCAAATCAGGAGATGGGGATAACTTCAAATGAATTGGTTACAGATGATGATATAGAAGAAAAGCTTCAATCGTCAATTGGCACATTGTCTGATGACCATACAATTCTTGTCAAGAATAATATCATTGTAATAAATTACTCCGCTGATAATCCCGGTGTATTCAGAATAGTATTCAACTTACTGAATACTTTAAATAAATCCAATAATATTTTGGATTTATATTCTTTCGGTGATGGCAATGTTCAGGGAGTACTTTCCAATTACACCAATGCCATAAAAGGATTTGAAGCTTATATAGAAAAAGTACATAAAAATATTTATATAAAATGTAATATAAGCGGAGCGTATTTGTTTAACTGTACTCTTAAATACAATATAGCAACTTATAAATTTACTAATTCACTTCCTGAAGGGTTAGAGAAAATCCCTATCAGTTTTTTGGGAAATATTGCCAATAATAGTGGTAAGACCGAAGATAGACCTACTAATGCGGATAAGGGTTTTCAATACTATGATACAGATATAAACAAGCCGATATGGTGGAACGGTTTTTCATGGACAGATGCCAGTGGAACTACAGTATAATGTTTTACTAATTGTTTAATTATTTATGGTATGAGAAATAACATCTTAGGTGCGGTGGTCTATCTATCCACCGCCATAGTATTCGGTAGTAGTACTGCACTGCTGATGCTCTTCATTAAGGAGAATAGTGACCGTTGCCACTACTATAATGGTAAATGGAATAAAAAAGACTTAGCAATTGGAATTTCATCTATAATATTGGGATCTATTGCTAAATATTTTATAACTCTAATTTAACAAACTTATGATAAAACAAGAAAATCCTAACTTTTTAGCATCTGTTTACGCTCCTAATCCAATGGAAGTAACATATTGGATTGATTTGTCTGAAGATGCTAATGGTAATGTTATAAAAACTTATGATGGCAAAAAATGGATTCCTATTAACAATAAGGAAGATAATACACAAAATTCTCAAATAGAACATTTGTTAAACATTATAAATGAGAAAGCAAATAAAAAAGACGTATATACTATAGCTTAGACAAATGATGCAATAAATAGGTCAAAGACAGTAGTTGAAAATGTTCTTACTTCTACTTCGACAACTACTGCTTTATCCTCAGCTCAAGGTAAGATTCTAAATGATCTAATTACAAGTCTTACTGCTAGGGTATAGGCTCTTGAAACTCCAAAGCCATAAAATGATAAGAAGCGCTATTAGTTGAACACACTGTTTATTTACAAGTGGTAACCTATACAGTAACTGTGCGTTTTAATATTAAATCTCAAACAAATTATCAGTCCTAGTAGATTTTCCCCTTTTTAAATCTCTAGGACTTTTTTGAATACATTATCAGGCTTTTAGCTATGAATTATTATCAGATAGGAGAACAAACAATGTCAATATTTAAGAACATGTTTAGTAGTGTTGAAAAGGTTACAATTAGCACTATAGGTGGTTTATTGTCTTTATATTCTCCCGTGTATGTCCCTATATTGGCTTTATCAGGAATTATAATTGTTGATTCTATGTATGAGTGTAAAGCTAATAAGAAAGCTAAGAAGTATCATAATGTAGTAGAACAATCAAGGAGATTATATTCAAAGATATTTTATAAATTACGAGATTCTATAGTTGCCATATGTGGAGCATTTACTATAGAAACCTTTATTATACCTTCTATATCAATACCAGCAGTAGAATTTGTAGCTGGTGCTATAGCTCTGGTAGAATTTTTCTAGTTACTTGAGAATTTAGGTAGAATACATCCTAATTGGAAAATATGGGGTCTACTATAGAGAGTAATAAAGAAGAAAGGGGAATAGTTTTTAGATGTCAGTTTAGATAAAGAATTTTCAGATGATATCAATACTAAGCATAATTGATTGGTGCAGAAAGAATTTCAAAGTAGTCGCAGTAGGTTTAATCAGTTTACTTATTGCGACTATTTTTGTTTAGCACAATTAGTTATAGAAAAAAGATACAGAGATAAATAGAATAACTTCTAATATTAGAACTTACTAGGATATAGTATCTAATAATTAGAATAATAACAGAACACTATAGCTTACTATAGAAGAATTAAACCATAGTAATGATAGTTTATTATTATAGTTGAAATAGACTCAGAAAGAGCTTAAAATCAAAGACAAGAATCTAACCAATGCTAGTGTAATCAATACAGAGATTAAAGATTCTGTTAAGACAGTAATCAAGAAAGAAGCTATAGATTTTAAAGAAGAACTAAAGCTTAATCCATTAACAACTATCATAGTTGAAAGAAAGGACTCAATCCTAACAGCTAAAATAGATTTAAAAAATCAATAGACTATTCTTATATACAAGAAGAAAGAGTATAAGAATTTCTATAAAAATGGCTGGGTTAGATTCTGGCACTTTGATTGGAAAAAAATAGAAACAAAGGAATATCAAATAGTTAATACCAATCCACTTATCAAAGTAACAGGTACACGAATAGTAGAGGTACCTAAGTAATAATATATTCAATAATTATTAATCAATAATAATATGCATAGAATATTTCGTGTAAAAGCTTATGAGATGGAACACGGTCCACATTTTAATGAGGAACACGCTCGTAAAGCTGTAATGAAAATGGAAAATGAGGATGGTACTCGTGGACCACATTGGTCTTTAGAGGAAACTTCTGCTTTAGCTAGTCAGTACGGAATATCACTCAGTGGTAAATTTAATCGTTATGATTGGTTTGTAGCATTGAATATGGTTTACTCTGACTATTACAAAGTATTGTTAAACATTACTGGTTCTAACAATATTAAACATTATATAGAATTTGCAAAGGCTTGGCTTAATGACAAAGACATTGACGAAGGTAAAATGTGGTACTATTACCAGTATGTAATGTGTGAAATGAAATAAACGAATTAAAAAATATCATAAGGAAGGCCAATTAGATGGTTCCACCACCTATGAAAGATATGTTACCTTAGGATATGAAAGATGCAATGAATAGGGTTGATCAATAAGATCAACCTTTTTTTATTTTAAGGCTGTGTAAGAAGAGCTATTAGTTCCCTAAAGGGATTGTAAGGGAAGATATATAAAATGCTGCTACAAGCCTTAAAATGCGTTTTATTCTGTATTAACGTTAATATTTAATAAAAATGAGTCTTAATAATATTATTGATAATATTTTATAGATTGTTCGTAATAACAATATAGCAGAATCAGAACATATTTCAAGACATTAGATTGAATTATGGATTGTATATTACAGAGCAATGCTTATAAAGTAGGCTATTGATAAGGGTTATGATGTTGATGAAGCGTATGTCTCTACATTAGAACCCATTCATTTAGACAGAGTACAGATTGTTCCTGGTAAATTTGTATTCGTTGGAGAAAAAGAACTACCTACTTTAATCAACTTTAGATATAAACCAGGAGTAATAGCTGTACGTGATATGTTTGGTAACCTAATATAGTTAGGTAGCTATACTAAAGCTAAATTACAAAAATATAGAAAAGCTACATGTAAAGACTATATCGCTTGGGTTAAGAATAACAAAATATACGTTGAAGGAGATTCTAACCAATTAGAATATATAAGTATAGATGTTATACTTTAGGATCCTACTAAGGATATACCGTGTTATAATCCAGATGATGAATATCCTATACCAGCAGCTATGATACCTACTATTGTGTAGATGATATTGGAGAAAGAATTGAGAGTTATGGTAGCTTCTCCTAGTGACGTTACTAATGACTCTAAAGATGATACTCAGAATAGATATAGTAACAAATGAGAGAAAGAGTAAAATATAACAGAAAAAGCTATACTATTGCTGATTTTTATATTAATTATAAATAGCAAATTGATGCTAATACCTAGTATGATGTTAATTTAAAGACATATAAAGCAATAGTAACAGATTATTTTAAGTACATTAGAGATGAAATAATGTAGAACTGTAAAGAATTTAAATTACCTTGCAGGCTAGGTACTTTATAGATAATAAAGCATCAACCAAAAGAATTCTCAGGTAAGAGTTTGAGATGGGATTGGAAAGCTACTAAGGAAACAGGTAAACCTGTATATTTACTAAATGATCATAGTGGCTATTTTAAGTACAGATTTTATTGGTGTAAGAAGAATTGTCTGTTAACTAACAAGAGTAAATATCAATTTATAGCTTCAAGGGAAAATAAGCGCACGCTAGCTTCTATAATTTTCGCGAAGCTCAAAGATTATAGAGAATTATGATAAACAATAGAATGATTAGCTCCAAGACAGTTCTAGCAAAGGTTATTTCTGATCTAGATTTAAAGGAAGAGGAAATCAAGATATCAGATATTTCTGAATGGATCTGTGAAGGTTTACTTAAGATTGGAGCTATACAATAGTATGAACATAAGGTAACCATATTACCCGTTAAATGCCATTAGGCTTCCTTACCATGTGATCTATATAAGTTAGGTTAGGTAGCATTTTCATTTTGTAATAATGGTGGTTGGTTACCTATGAGAAAAGCTACATCTAGCTTTGGAGTATACCATGACAAATGTGTAGATAAGCCGTGTATGCTTATACCAGATGCAGGTCTAATACCTTTAGTAAAGAACTTATTTAATTTAGTATCTGATAGAGAAGCTTTAGATAAGCTTAACTCGGATTCTAATATGCGTGATACTTTAAGTGCTTTAGTAAATCAGTATACAGTGGCTAGTCCATCTAACAGATATGTAAATGGTAAATTTGCTCATACCGATGGTACAATGTACAGCGCAGATTTATAGTATATGACAAAACCAGGTTATATTATGACTAATATACCTACCGGTTTTGTCAAAATAGAATATTATGCTATATTTACTGATGAAGAAGGCATGCCTATGATACCAGATATGGAATCCTATAAAGAAGCATTATTGTGGTACGTTACATTAAAATTAATGTATCCGAGAAAGCTAAAGGGACAAATATCTTAGTAGGATTACTTAGAAATGAAGACTAGCTGGAACTACTATAGAAAGTAGGCTTATGCTGAAGCTATGTTACCTGGAGTAGATGAACTGGAAAGTATTAAAAATACCTATCATAAGCTTTATCCAGAATTTAATGATCATGATACTTTCTTTAGTACTACTGGTGAAGAACAAATACTTTATAATTAGAATAGATTATGATTAGTAATACAGCTCAAATAAATACATTTTATGGTGGAATGAACACTGATAGTGCCGCCAGTATGTTACCAAGTAATCAATATAGATTTGGTTAGGATGTTCGTATCATTACTGATGATTCTAGTACTAGTGGTGTTCTTTAGAGTGTAGAGGGTGCTAAAAAGTATAATTATGGCATCAAGAGTACTGAAGAAATAATAGGTACTGCAACTATTAATGATATTGCTGTAGTAGTTACTAAGTTAGTGGATGGCTATAATAAGATATATCGTATAGAGAATTTTGATTCTCCTAATTTAATTAGTACTATTGTATTATAGGGTAAATTAAAACTATGTGAAAAAGCTGATTCAAATCAGTTAAGTATAGTATTAAATTACGAAACACAGTCCAATATTAAAGCTTACTTTACTGATGGAAACTCATCTATTAAAGTAATCAACATTATGAGTGATAAGTATATAAAGTACCCTAATGTAGATAATCCTTTAGTAGATGCAGATGGTAATATACTTAATCCTGATAGTATTGACATAATACCTAATGCTGTATTACCTCCATTTGAAGTTACAGAAATAGTATCCGGTAACTTTCAAGCTGGTATGGTGTAGTATTGTTATAGATTGTATAATAAACATTCTCAATAGACTTCTTTGTCTAGTTTGAGCAATCTAGTACATTTGGATGCCTCTGAGATTAGTTCCACTTTAATGAATCATAAAGGATCTTAGAAAGGCTCTTATACTGGAAAAGGATGTACTATAAGATCTAAACTTATTACTAAAGATTTTAATAGATGCACTATAGTACGTATCTTTTATGAAGATAATAACGCTGTCCCCACTTATTCTATAATAGATGACATAGAAATAGATATAAATTTAGGTTATATAAGTTACACTGATGTTGGTGGAAACGTGTTAAGTACTATGACATAGGAAGAGTTTAACGCTTTTACAAGTTATTCTTTCATATGTAACAACATTACTTCTTTATAGAACAGATTATTTGCATCTAATATTACAGAAACTTCTTGGGTTCCAATGATAGAAGATAATGGGAAATTAGTAGAGTATGATGCGAGAGTTTATAGAGCTAACTCTAATAATTATGTTAGACTAGAAACTGCAAATCCCGATGACTACGAATATTTTTCTATTACAGACTATGATGCTATGCGTAAAATTTCTAAACAACACGATTGCATCAACCCGTACAATGCAGCTAGATCTGGTTTCACTACTCCAACTGAATATGTATATGGAGCAGATAACAAACTTGGAGGAAATGGATTAAATATATCTTATAGTTTTATTAATACAGAATTAATCGAAACTTATTCTCCTACAAATAGAGGTGGATTAACAGATAATGTTGGTCTTGAAGCTAAAAGTGAATACTTTAATTCTATGCCAATTTATGACCTGAATGGTAGTAAGATATACGACAAAAGCATTACTTCAGCATCTAGACAAAAAAATTACGCAGACCCTATTATAGCTTCACTGTTTAGAAGTTATTAGCGAGACGAAGTGTACCGCTTTGGTATAATATTTTATAATAGTAAATTTGTAGCATCTCCTGTATTATGGATTGGTGATATAAGAATGCCAAATTTAACTGTAGCTCCTACATTTACTAATAATGGCACAAATGTTATATCTAAGCCATTGGGTATTAAATTTACTGTAAAGAATTTTCCAATTGATGCAGCATCTTATGAAATAGTAAGATGTGATAGAACAGAAAAAGATAGAACAATTGTATCACAAGGAGTAATTACTCCAATACATAATTATAAAATTGTTGAAACCAGCGATACAGGAGAAATAGGTAGAGGAGAAAGCAATAAAGATACTAATGAGTATAGACCTATGCCATTCTTGCATACTAAACGTAGGGATATGATGATGAATAGAGCTGGCGGAGCCATATCTCAAAAGATAAATTCTGAAGATATTACAAACAATTACTGGAGATTTATATCACCGGAAGTGTGTTTTAATGGAAGTAAGACAGAATCTTTATTTAAAGATAACATTTATCTTAGACAGGAGCAAGTTCTTATATCTGATTTTAATAAAAGTTTAGTAAACACTGATGGTACTAATATTTAGAACTGGGTGGCAATGAATAGTAAAGCTACTCGTCTTCCTGAAGGAACATCTAATAATACAAATAGAAAAGCTACTAGAGTATTTAATTAGAATAATGAGTCTTCTGCTAGTACACCGCAGGTATTTGCTATACACAATGATGATTGGTACTGTGCTTATATACAAAAGTTTTATTTAAGAGTAAATTCTAAATTTATAGGAAAAGAACAAAGCATAACTGATGCAAAATATCCGCAAATCATACCTTACAATGCAGTATTAAATGGAGGAGTAAAACCTTATAAAGCTAATATAGGAAATATTACTTATTCTAATTGGACTGCTAGTAATTTCTATGATGGTGGTAGTGGCACAGATATAATTACTTATGGACCAGCAGGGCCTTGTTTGTTGCTATAGGTATCAGACGATGATATAAATTCTATTCAACCTGTTTCATTTTATCACGATGAAATGTTCAATGATTATTGTACATTAACTGTAGTAAATGCAAAGAAATCTATAATACCTTACAATGGTAATACGTATTCATCTAGAACAACTTCTGTGTATATACCAGTAGGCGTATACGGAGATAAAGAAAACAATACAGTATATGCATTTGGTGGAGATACTTATATTGGCATACTAGATTATCCTTCACAGATGATATTTCAAAGGAATGAAGCCACTGGAGGTAATGCTTGGTCTGATAAGAAGCGTTATTTTGGTGCATATATTCCGTTAGAAAGTACTATTAACTTAAAACTATCTATGGGTGAAATGACTAACAGAACTTATAGTCCTGCTTTAAACACCGTAGATTCTTATATGTAGATTGAGCCAGTACAATTGGGTACATACCATAGCCAAAGTAAACCATACTATTTATATAATGATGCTTATTCGTCACAACCTGATGGAAAACAGTTTAATGCTGAAGGTTTATATAGTGAAGCTAATATAAAGTCATCTAATAGAGTATATGTTTCTTAGGCAAAGACGATAAATGAAAACGTAGATAGTTGGTCTATATTTAAACCAGCCGATTTCATAGATTTGGATTATCAATACGGAGAAATAACTAACATAAGAGGTATATTTAACAGATTATATTTCTGGTAGAATAACGCCTTTGGAGTATTATCTGTGAATGAAAGATCTTTAATACAAGACAATAATGTAGGTCAATTAGTATTAGGTACTGGTGGAATATTAGACAGATATGATTACTTAAGTACTTTGAATGGCTCTAATGTTATTAATGATAGAAGTATAGTTAATTCTAGTAATAGCATATATTGGTATGATTCTAATAAGAATGAAATATGTAAATCTACTGGAGGTGGTATAAGCATAATATCTAAAGATTGTAATGTACAATCGTATATGAATACAATGTATAATCAAAAGACTAAAGGTGCTAATTCATTGTATGATAAGAAATACGATGAAGTGTGGTTTAGATTATATAATAAATCTTTGATATATAATGAAAAATTAAACGCATTTACATCTTTATATACATTTGATCCAGATTTTACGTTACCTCTTACAGATAAAGTTGTAACAACTAAGAATAATGAGTTCTATATCATTAATTCATTAGATATAGAAGGATTTGGTGATACTAGTAAAGACATTAGATTAAAGATAGTAGTAAACAAAGATCCTCAGTATACTAAAGTATTTGATAATATTCAGTTATAGGGAGACTTTATAGATCCAAATAATAAAATACTAACCAATGATATTCTTGATAGTATTAAATTAACTACTAAACACTAGGTAGCTAATAAAGACGGTCAGGATTTAGTATTTGACTATCGTGAAGATACTTATAGATTACCAGTTCCAAGACAGGATTCATTTGAAGAGGATGATAATATGTCATTCCCTGCTAGAATGAGAGGTAAATATATGATATGTGATTATAAATTTAAATCAGATAAGGATTATTCTTTTTAGATGCCTTAGATAACAACTACTTATAGATATTCTAGAATTTAATATGAAAAAGAATACAAAGAAAAGAAAGATATAGATTCCTGCTGCGTAGTTTGGTTTGCCGGTATCTTTAAGTAATATGTAGGAATTACAATCATCAATGGCTAGGGGGACTGCTCCAAATAACCCTAACAATCTTATGATTAAGAATAATCCTGCTAATACAAATATAGGAAATATATCAGAAATAGCTTAGGCAATACCTGGAGCCATAAATACATTGACAAGTCCTTTCTAGACTTCTACTGCTACTACTGGTGGAGAGGCTACTATGCAATCTCTTACTGGTATAGCGGAAGGTGCAGGATCTGGTGCGCAACTTGGTATGACTATAGGGGGGCCTGTAGGTGGATTAGTAGGTGGTATAGCTGGTGCAGCTGCTGGTCTCATAGGTAAAAAAGGAAAGGCAGCAGAAATGACCTCATTTACTGACTTTGATGAAGGTACTCTGGGTACTGGCTTAAGAGGTGCATTTAGAAATAAGAAATTAAGAAGACGTAGAGCTGCTATAAGATTGAATGCATTTCAAAATAGAGAAGCTGTAGCTGGCACAGAAAGACTAGCTAATGAGTTTAATGAAGATAATACGGAGTTTGATACTGATGTATTTGAATACGGAGGTAAAGTTCCGTCATCATTGGCTTATGTAGATGATGGAGAACTAATACAGACTCCAGATGGTACAGTAAGTAAAGTACCAGAACAAGGACAACCCACCGATAGTAATTTAGTAAACTTACCTGAAGGAAGTAGAATATTAAGTAATACTTTGAAAGTACCAGGTACAAATAAAACCTTTGCAGAATTAGGTGATAAAGTAATGACTAGAAAGAAAAGTAAAGGAAAGGACATATATGCTTAGAATGCAGATATGCTTAACGAGATGAATAACAAATTAATGCATGACAAATTATTTGCTATGCAGGAAAGTATTAAAGCTAAGAAAGGCATTAAGAATAAAAGTAAAAGTATTGAAACCTTTGATAACGGTGGAGTATCTAGTAGACACAATACTATTAAAGTATAGGATAATAGATATAACATTGGAGATACTTTTTCTTATAAAGGTGCAACTTACAGAGTAACTGGAACAAATAAAGCAGAACCTGTATTAGCTAGAGATACTTGGGGCATAAAAGGAGATGTTACAGCACCTTGGGATAATTACGGCGTATCAGAGATTAATGCCGGTAGTTTACCAGAAGTAACTATTAGCGCTCCTAAAGCAGTAGTTAAAGAAACTCCTAAGACTACTTCTAGAGTAATACCTAGAATTACTAAATCAGTAGTTGCTCCAGATATTATCCCAAATTTAGATACTATTAATGAAGATTTTAGTATAGATGCTACTCCGCAGGATATTAGAACTAGAACAGCAGTAAGCCCAACAGTAGAACCAGTCATTACAAATCCTAATGAGGAACCTGTAAGATTAGATGGATTAAATGATTTAATTAGTGGTGTAACTTCTCTTGTTCCTATAATGTCTAATTTGTTTACTAGTGGTCCTGAAGCAGTACCAGCTAACTATAATCCTTACGCTACAGCTATTACTAATACTATGAGTAGACGTAGATATAATATTGATCCGTTACTCAGAGATATAGAGACTAATAGAAATGTAGCTAATTATGCAGCTAGTCAACAAAGAACTAATACTGGTCAAGACATGGCGTTTAGATTACAGAATGCAATTGCTACCAATAAGGCTATTGCTGCTGCTAGAGCTGCTGAAAGTAATGCAAATAATCAGTATAGAGCTGAATATGCAAATACAATGAATAATTTAGGACAGCAGTGGGTTCAAGCTACTAACTTAGCATCTGAACTTAATGCTCGTAATAGAGCTACTGCTAGAAATATTCGCAGAACTGGTTTAAGTCAGTTAAGCCAATGGGCTCAAAATAGAGAGTTAATGAGTAATCAAAGAAGTAGAGATAACGCTATGCTTAAATTGTATGATCCGTTCTTGCAAGCTGGATTTACTTCTGCTGATATGAGTCAATTTAAGAAATGGTTAAATAAGGGAGGTAATAAATAATGACAGCTAATAGATATGATTAGGCTGCTGAAGCCCCTATAATGAATACGTATGTTCCTATTAACTTTGGTGAATTATATAGAATAGGAGCTACACAGAAAGCAGCAGTAGATGAGGCAGCTAAATAGTTTAGTACAGCACTATAGAAATTTGGAGAATTTCGTTCTCCTTCCGCTGTAGATACTTAGAATTGGTATAACTTAACTATTAATAGAAAAGATGTACAGAACGCTATCAATTAGATAGCAAATAATCCTGATGCTATGAAGGATGCTTCTTTTAGAGCTAACTTACAATCGTTAATTAATAGCACAGATTATTCTTCTTTATCCTTACTTAAGGAAAGTGCAGATAATCTTAGAGCTGGATTGGAGATGAGAGCTAAGATGGAAGCTGAAGGAAAATATAAAGAAGGATGGGATGATTCTAATATTCCTCAGTATGATACACTAGGTAATAAAAGAGTATTTAGTGACATTACTCCTGTCAGATACATGACAGCTGATGAACTATCTAATCCTTACTTTAGTAATCTCAAACCTAGTAGTTTAGGTTCAGTATGGAAAGATGGAGTTAAGTACAATAGAGCTGGCATTACATACGACACACTATATGACATAGCTAATGCTAGATTTAATGATTTAGTAAGTACACCTCAAGGGCAGAAATATTATAAAGAAGCTTTGCAAGCTACGGGTGGTAATGAAGCTGCTGCTAGAGAGGCGTTTGTAGGAATGATTGCAGATTCACAAAGAGATAGAATAGTAAACCAAGATACTGTCGATCCATTGTGGTTAATACAAGCTAAGCATGCTGCAAGCAGAACTGGTAAAGATGAAATAATTAGACCTAATCCTACCAGATTAGACTTTTTAAATGAATCTATTACCAGAAGCGTGCAATCTAGAATTGGTTCTAGATTTGATCAATATAGAAATTATATTGAAGGTCTAATAAGTAAGTATCCAAATACTAAGATAGCTCAAGATGCTAAGAAAGGTGTATAGAATATTGATAACATGATGAACTCATATATGCAACTTAATCAGGCTGCAATGCAGTATTCTAATGCTTATAGAGCTACAGGTAATGATAATGACTTAATAGTAGCTAGAAGTGCATCTGATGCAGCTGATAGATTACAAGCTCAAATGATCGGTCTTGCTAATAAACATGTACTTAGAGATGAATTCCAAAAAGTATCCGGCTTCTCTCCTATATCTGTAAGCGGTAATAAAGAATATTCTAAACAAGGTTACTTAAAAGGTGTAAACTCAGCTTTGGATATGATTAAAGGTAATGTTAGCTTACTTGAGAGTGATGATTTATTAACTGGTATAGGTGGTTCACAACAAGAAGTAAAAGATGAGAATAGCACTACTAAGAATGTATACCAATTTAATGATTCCAGAGGTTTTCTATTACCTGAAACAGTATTCCAAATTGCTTCTGAAACTACTCCTAGAAAAGCAGAAAGAGTAGCTGGTATTGGTAGAGATACAAGCTTCCCGTTGAAGGAAGTACTAGAATCTGGTAATCTAGCTGATGTATAGTTCTTACCTGAAGGAAAAATGGTAAAAGTAGGACCAGGTACGTTTGCTTTATCTGGTAAAATAAGAATTCCAAAGGAAACTATAGAACAAACTTTAGGTACTGGTTTATGGAGTGATAAAGGTCTAACAAGAGGATTTGCAGATAACTTAGTAGCTCCGTTTGGTAGACAAAGTACTAGAACTGCTTTAAAGGATTTATATAAAGCAGCTGAGGTTACAGAGGTAGTTGGAGAAGATGGACACGAATATTTTGAAATGAATATATTCAAAACACTACCAAATACTAACAATGCCCCAGAATTTTGGCAAAGAGTAAATCAAAGATGGCAAGGTGGTTCACCTACAGGTATAGGCGGTACTACTCAAGCTAAGGAAGAATATGGAACTTCTGCATTACAAACATTAGGAATGTATAATTGATAATTATGAAGAGAAAAGTATACGATACATCATTAATAGATAGTATAAGATAGAGAACAGCTTTATATGATGCTTACTAGGCTCCTAAAGCTAATATAGAAGAATATTTCCATACTATGGAGAACCCCTCTTATGAGGGGGCTCCTGATGATTATGGAGTTACAGATTGGGTATCTAATGCTTTTAATGATTGGAATCTTAAAAGAAATGAAGCTATTAGAGATAGTGCATTAGGTGATTATGTAATGGCTGATTAGGATTATAATACAATTCTAAATGCTAAAAATTATATTCAAGCTGTACGTAATATTAATGCCATACTTCCACAATTAAGACAAGACCCTAATAACCAAGACTTAAAACAGTAGGTAAAACAATTATCAGATACTATTCTTAATAACAAAGAAGCATACGATAATATCTTAAATGATAAATTAAATGATTCTTCTTTGAATACAAAGCTGAAAACTGATTTCATTAATGGAAATTGGAATTCAGCTTTAAGTGAAATAGATCGTTAGACAACTGAACAAATAGATAAAGCAACAGGATCTTATGCAGATCCTAATACTTTGTATGCTAAAAAGAGTTCTGCCTTATTCTATGCTGATGTTGCTCAAAATACTGCTGATGAATACAATAGTAAATTAACATCTGATTACTATCGTAGAAAGTCACAACAACCAGGTATGGATCTTACTGATATAGATACTTATTTGTTTAAATTGCCAGGTTTATTAGGTTCTTCAGCAGCTACTATTACTAATGATATACTTACTACTGGAACTACATATGCTACTACATCTATAGGTTCTAGTTTTGGTCCTATTGGAGCAGCAGCTGGTATGATTGCTGGAGCAGGAGTATCTGTATTAGGTAATCTATTAAGTAGAGAAAGAGAATCTAAAGGAGAAGTATACAGTAACTATAAATCTGCTGTACTTAATCAGATTAATAAAGGTGGTATTTCTAAACAGTTATTAAAGGATGCCAAAGCAGAAATGCAAAGAATGGGTTCTTATACTCAAGAATAGATTGATAATGATGATTACGTATACGATCAATTACTTACTAATCAAGTAAAAGTAAACAATGTTAAGTTCGATAAAATACGTCTTAACAATTTTGAAGGTATGAAATCACTTTATACCGACAATATGGCTTTGTCTACTTGGGATGCTACTCAAACTATGTTAGAAGTTGTACCACTGGGTAAAATGGCTAAGAGCGTAAGAGGATTAAAAACTTTAGCAAATAAGTACGATAAAGGCAAAGGTTTCCTAAAAGGTAAATTAGCCGAACGTATAGACGATATAACCAGCTTTGGTATAGATAGTGTAGATAAACTGCCTAAAAAGACTAAGAGAAAAGCAATATTAGATTTAGGTGGTAGAATTCTCATATCTTCTGCTATGGAAGGAGCTGAAGAAGGAACTCAATATATGAAAGGTTAGGACTATATTAATAGACACTTTGAAGAAGATCCTAATCTAGCTAAGAGTTTTATTAAAAATATTGGTTCTGGAGCAAGGTCTATATTTGCTGCAATTACTCCTTGGGATTCAGTATATTCTGATGATGCTGAATTCTTAGAGAATTTTAAAGGTGGTGCATTACTTGGTGGTCTAATGACTGGTGGAATAGGTGCTGCTACCACTTACTTACAAACTAGAGACCAATTACAGGCTGATAAATTGCTATCAGCTTTGTATGCTGAAAAACTAGATCAAAAAGATAGAGTAAGAAAAGACATTGTATATGCAGAAATGGCTGCTAATAATAAGTGGGATAACTTGATGCAGTCATTTGACAATCTTCAATCTGCTAATATTGATGGTCTTACTCAAGAAGATATAGAGACTGAAAGAAATAATGCTAATAGAGTAAAGAATATAGCTACATCTGAGTCAGCATTAAAGTAGGCTGAAGCATTAGGTATAGAACCAAATACTGAGGATTACAATATACTTATAGCTTTAAAAGATCATTACGATAAGCTAGTTGAAGAAGCAGATCAAAATTTTGTAGCATCTTCTAATAAGATGCAAAGTTTGCTGAACGGAGAAGAGGTAAATAAGCAAATCGAGAAAGTAATATCTAAATTATCTGATGAACAACGTTCTCAAATATCTGTAGAAGATATAAGAAATGCTATTTCTCTTTATTCTGAATTAGAAGTATATAATAGACTTATAAATGATTATGAGTAGAATAGTACTAAACTCAATGATCTTGAAAAGAATACGGGTATACGTACATCTAAAGCAGATGTAATTCATTTCAGAAATCTATTAAATACTGATAAAAAGGCATTAGAAAACAGTTATGATAAACTTAAGAAAGTATTAAGTGAATATAATTTAACTGAATCTGATTTTTAGGTTCCGTCTATACATCAGGATTTAGCCGATGCTCAGGAATAGTTGATTCTTTCTGGTCTAGATCAAGCTAGAGCACGCGAAGAAAATAACTTGATGTCTTCTGACGATAAGAAGTCTATAATGGCTAAAATAAATAAATGGAAGAACTCTGAAGCTAAAGAAGATGATTTTGTTCAAGATATAGAAGACTTGTATTCTGGTAGAACATAGGAGAAAGTAGCAGAAGAAGGAGAAGAAGTTACTCCAGAACCTTTAAAACAAGAACCAGCTCCTGTTCAAGAGTAGGAAAAGCCACAGGAAGATACAGTTGGAGGATCTCCTGTAGCATTATCTTACTTATTAGAAGGAGGTAAAGGTTCTATATTATCTACAGGTTATTTGTTACACGCAATATCTGCTGCATTTCCAATTGCTACATAGGAACTAGAAAATGTACGTAGTAAATATTTAAGCTCTATTTCTGATGATCCAAGCATTTTTGTCACTAATGGAAGTGAAGTAATAGAGTAGCTTAGATCTATTGTAAATAGTAAATATGGTAGTAAAGGAGTAGAAATACTAAATAAATTATTAGACAATCCTACTGGGTTCTTTCCTAGAGAAGGAGCTAAAATTCAAATTGAATTAGATATTTTAGTTCCTATAACAGAACAAGAGAGATCATAGGAAGATGGAGGTGTAAAGTCAGCTAGACAGAATGCTAAAGAAATTCAGAACGAATTCTTTACTACTGAAAGAGACAGCCGTGGAAACAGTAAAGTAGTATTAAACACAAATAATGAATTTGGTCAAGCTTACAAGCAAGCTAGCGATGCTTTACGTGAATCATTTATATCTCAACATCCTAATGTGAAGAATTACTCTGAATATATTGCTGCTTTACAAATGGATAGAGCAGAAGGACAGGAAGCTGAAAGATGGTAGGAAATATACGATCTTAGAAATCAATTAGAAGAAGAAGTATATAACAACGGTAATTCTGATAAAGCTAAACAGTTAGTAAGTCAGTTGAAAGAAGCAATAGAAAATAAAATTGATTCTAATTTATTAAAAGAAGCTTATAATGATTTTGTTAGTTCAGGAGAGTGGAAAATATCACAGAACTTACAAAATAGAGAAAAAGCTAGAGCTGAAGAATTGAAACTTCTTGCTCAAGAAGCTAGAGAGGAAATAGCTTAGAGAGAGCAATAGAACATACAGACTAAATAGAAAGAAGCTCAAAAGCCTGCTACTGTTCCTAGTGAGACTGCTACTCCTGTATCTCCAGTTGAAGAAGCTACTAAGACAGAACCTTTATCTATAGAAGATGTACCAACTCTTAGTGATATACTTGGAGGATGGCTTGGTGATGAGGCTAAGCAAGCTTTAGAAACTCCAACTCAAGTTTCAGAAGAGCCAGTTCAAACGCCAGAAGAAACACAAACATCAGAACCTAGATAGTTAGAAGAGCTCACATATGATTCTAGACTGGATCCATATTCTCATGAGTTAAATTACAGACTTACTGAATCTAAATAGAATGAATAGGGTCAATGGATTAGGACTTCTAAAAAATTCCAAGGTATGGAACAATACCTTAATAATGAGGAATTTGCAGAAGTTACAGGTCAACCTGACTTTATTAAAGAAGTAACTAAGAATGGAGTACGTATAGTAGTAAGACCATATACTAAAGATGATGGTACTACTACAGATGCTATATACGCTTTATTTAATTACAAAGGTAAAGAATACATTGCTAGTATTAAGACAATAGAAGGGCTGTATGCTAGAGGAAATAGAGCTTTTAACAGACTACCTTTTAATGACCAATAGCTAATTGTAAATAATCTTAGTGCTTTACGTAATAAAGTTCTAGAACTTAATAAACAAGTACAAGCTAATCCTAACTTAGAAATAGTTCCTACTACCATTAGAAAAACAAATGGTAAGATTGTAAATCTTAAGAATGAAGATGGTAGTCCTAAAAATAGAAAACTTACAGATTCTTCTTGGTTAACCATTAAAGACCCGTACTAGATTAATCCTGAAAATACTCAAGTAGGCATTACTACAGGTAGTTTAGGTGGTAGTGTAATCAGATTTAAAAACCAAGTAATATCAGCTAAGGGTTTTCCTATGGGTAAGCCAGTATGGATGATTAAGACTTCTAGAGATGATGGCAGTACATCATAGATAGGAGTTGTTCTTAATTACGATAACTTTAAAGATAAACCTGAAGTAGCAGATTTAATTATTGATTTAGTTACTTCTAAGGATCAATTCTATACTGATAAGAATGGAGTTGTTACTAACGTTACTCCACAGAATGTATTACAGTTCTTAGTGAACTTTGGCCCTCAAACAGCCACTAATCCTAATGATACTAGATTATCTCCTGAACAAGTAAGAGCTAGAATGAACAAACAATTCTATTTAGCAGAGGATAATCAGTTAGTAGTAGGTCAATAGGTGTACAACTTAAATGATATAAATACTGTACCTGAGATTAGAGAAAGATTGAAAAAATACATAATGGATAATTTCCATTGGAATATAGATGAAAATGGTCTAAGCTCTAATTATTTGGGAGGAGATTTACAATCTCAAGTAAAAGATCCTAAGTTGTATCCTTTAGCTTTATTCTTGAAGAACAATAATGTAGATAAGATTACTCTAATACCCAATGTTTTAGAATTTACTAACAAAGATTTCGGTATTATCAAAGATAGTAAAGGCAACAAATAGGTAGACTCTAGCTATCCTAATGGCATCAGTGTACTTGGTTGGTACATAAAGCAAGGTATTTTACTTACTGATATAGCAGATACTATGCAAGATGCTAACATATACATTGATGATGTTATGTTAGTGGATAAAAATGCAGAAAGTAAAGTAGAGCAATCACAACAAAAAGTTCAAGAAGAAACTAAAATGGGCAGTATTACCCTACCTGATGAAACTGGTAAATAGACTACTATTGATTTGGATGAAATATTTTCTATATTGGACGGTAAAGGTAGAAAAGGTCCTAACATGGAAGTATCTGAAGAAGAAGTATCTAGACTAGCCATTAATGAGGAGGATAGAATGGATCCAAAATAGGCTAAAGAATGGATATAGTCTACTTTGGGTATTACTCCTGAAATAGTATCATCCATAATAGATGTTACAGAAGCTGGTAATTTAGTAGTAGGTAGAGTAACAGAGGACTCAATAAAGATTTCGGAATAGGCTCCAGAAGGTGTTCAATATCATGAAGCATGGCACAGAGTATCACAGTTGTTGATTGATTCTAAACATAGAGATAAGATATATAAGAAGTATAGAGAACAAGGTCTAAATGATAAACAGATTGATGAAAAATTAGCTGACCAGTTTAAAGACTTTATGTTAACTGAATCAGGTAATTATAGATTTGATACTAAGAACTGGTTTAGAAGAATATACGACTTTATCAAATTATGGATTAGAACTGGTCAATATGGATTAGCTAAAGTATACTCAGCGATCAATAGAGGTAAGTATTATGGTTTGAAACCTAATGCTGAAAATGTAGCTAGATTCAGAGAAATATACAAAGGTGATGGAGCTAATATGGAAGTATCTGGATATAAATTTAAACATATTCAGACAGTTAAACAATTGAATGACATTGTAAATAGTTTAACTTATGCTTTCTTCCAAGTATCATTTGCAGATGGTAAGACTATTAATTACTCTGACTTATCTAAGGAAGCTCCTAAATTTGACAGACTTAAACTTATACTTCAAGCTCAAGCTTACAAGTATCCATCTGATATAATCAATGAAGTAGTAGACAAATTTGACTCTATTATACTTCCTATGCTTACTACTAAACTAAAGCAATTAGGAATTAGATCAATAGATAGAAATGAAAGTGATACTTTAGCTAATATAGAAGAAGGAGCCGAGGGTATGAACATCTCTATTAGAGATAATGCTCCTGCTGAAGTAAAGTTCTTCTTTCAAACTATACCTGTATATGAAATAGGGAAAGATGGTACTCCGCAAACTAAGTTTGATGAATATACTCATTTTCCTAGTTTTGTAGATCCAAATATAGCTTGGACAAACATATTGAAAGATTTATCTGGGTGCAGAACTATATCTAATATTATTGATAGAGTGCAATTCTTTGCTAAGAATGGTAATACATTCTATCAAGCGTTATTGCTTAGACTAACTACTTTGGTAAAGAACTCTTTGAGTGAAGATGTAAATGTAGCTACACAAGCTGAAGCTATGCTTACTAAGATAGAAACTGTAATTACTTCTGACATTAATAACTATATAACAGTAAAGATTAGTGAAGATGCAGATACTGGCCTTACGAAGATGGAATTAAAAGACAATACAGTAGATGTAAAAGCAGCTAACTATCCTAAAGTATGGTCGCAGTACTTCTTTAATAATGCTGGCATATATAGATATAATGAAACAGGTGCTATTGTTGCTACAGATAATGCTAAACAAATCTTACGAGTTATAATAGACAATTTTAATAGAATTAGAAATGCTTTTACCAACAATAAAGGTATATTAAAAGTAGGTGATAACAATGTAGATTTGCATATAGCAGCTAACCAAGAGTATCTAAAGGATGTAATTGTTCGTATGTTAAATTCTGTAGGTGTAGGTATAGATAAGCCAACGCTTAATAGAATGTTAATGTCTGGAGATTATGGTAATCCTAGATTAGACCAATATACTCTGTTAAATTCATTCTTAGTAAATAGAATTAAATTTGGTGGTGTTCCTAGATTAGTAGAAACATTAGATAGTATCAAAAATTCTATTAATAAAGACAACACTATCAAAGATATAGAGAGCCCAGAAGGAGTAATACAACCTACTTAGGTATGGAATACATAGGGTTTTGTTAAGGAAATAGCAAATTACTATGCTTATCAACATGCTACAGATAAGAGTCTAAGTAGCTATGGTCCAGATGGCAATAGCTATTATATGGTATCTTAGAATAACTTTGCAAAAGATAGACTTAATGAAATAGTAAATGATAAGGATACTTTTGATAATCTAAATGCTGTAGTATACAATGGCAACTCTATTATTCTAAATGCAGTTAAAAGAGGTAATAAAGATCTATCTATAGAAACTCTAATAAACTTCAAAGATACTACATCACAAGATGTAGGTAGAGATTACTTTGGTATTACTGATAGAGAAGATTATATTGCTAAAATGGTAGCTGTATTTAATGATAGAATAATATTCCCTACAGTAGCAGATAAAAAGACATACCATTTCATTAGAGGAATTAAGTTGCCTCATGAAAGAATAAAGTTCAATACCACTCCTCAAGGTGCTTATATCCAATACGGGGAACAAAGTATGGACACTTTACTGGGATATTGTTATGATGAATTGAATCAAATAGAACTGTGTTTAAGACAGATAGATGATGATCCAACTCATTATGATGAGAAAACAGGATTGCATTACAATGAAGATGGTACTATCAATAATGATTGGTTGGAACCTACCAGAAGAATAAAGAATTTCCATACGCCAAATAAAGTAAGTTGGAAGGATAAGAATGGTAAGAAGCATACTAAGAAATTAGAAGGAAATGGCGCTAGATTCTTATTGTTAACCGGTATCAGAACATCTAAAGGCTTTGTTAGCTTCAATGATCCTATGAAATCAGCTAAAGAAAATCTTTAGACAGCTAAAGATTACTTCTTTAACTTATCTAAAGATACGCAGAAAGCATTTTTAAGCTCTTTGATCAATGAACGTGTTAAACAGGAGATAGCTACAGCTAAAGAGTTAGGCTTGATTGAAGGCAATGAAAATAATGATATTTGGAGTTTGCGTAATAAGCTGCTTGACGATGTTGAATTAAACAATAGAAAGGCATTTTATAGTCAACTTGATCCAACTAATGCTGAAGGATACGCTATATTTGACATGTTAGCTGATTATACAATTAATAGTATAATATCTATTAATGAAGTAGAAAAGTTATTCAGTGGAGCTCCTGCTTACTATAAAGTAAAGTATGATCAATATGGTCCTGTAGATGTGTCTATTGATAAAATCAAACGTCTTGGTTCTCTTACTTCTACTGGTTTGAATAACAGACTAGATTTCTTTAATGATCCTATTAGAGATGAATATGTAGTTGCTGAATTAAAAGACCATGAAATAATGGACAAGCAATACTACATCTATGAAGGATTATTTACTAGAGGTAATATTAAGGAAACTATTCAAGAATTAGAAGGTGAAGATGCTTGGAATCAGGTAAAAGATTTAAGTATTCAAGAGATTGAAAAGATCTATCCTGAATCAGTCAAGATAGCTAAACAAGCTGCTAAAGTAGAAGTAGAAGGTTACAAAGAAGGTATAAATGTAGCGGATGCTGCTGTATATATTAGCCCTAATATGACTAGAGATCTACTTAGAATGCGTGGGGTATGGTCTCCTGAAATAAAGAAAGCATTTGAAATTCTTACTAATGAAGATACAGCTAATCTATGGGATTCAGATCCTAAACTGTATGCAGAAGCTAATAAGGTTATTCTAAATGCTATGAAGTATATGGCATTCGGTACTAGATTCAATGAAATACCGGGATTAGGTATACCTTATTTTAATAAGATGGCTCTATTCCCATTATTCAAGAGTATAGCTACAGGTGACATTAAAGCATTGTATGACAGGATGGTAGACCCAAGTAAACCAGTAGATATGGTTCTATTTGACTCTGCTGTTAAAGCTGGTTCTAGATCTCCTATGAAGTTCTATAGAGTAGCTAAAGATAGTGAAATAGAACTAAGAGATGGTCAAACTGTTCTTAGTGCTAAAGTTACTGATGAGTTAATTAACGAAGAAGGAAATACTCTAAATGACTTTAATAACTTAGTTACTTATACTCAGAAGTTTAAGTACTTAAGACAACAATTAGAGACTAATCCTCATACTCACGAAGAATAGATGGCTGGTACTCAGTTTATGAAAGTAAATCTATCTAATCTACGTATGGATGATTTATATGGTATTGAAGGTCAACAGGTAACTGGTAGACAAATTAAGGATACTATTATGAATGCTTTGAATAAATTATCTGATATGGGTGTTAAAGACTTAGAAGATGAATTATTCAACAAAGACGGTAGTGTAAATGTAACCAAATTAGCTAAAATGTTAGAAGATGATGCTAGAGAATCTGATGCTAACGATAATGTATTATCTGGTCTCAAAACAGCTAATAATAAATTTATAATGCCTTTGTCTTCTTTATCAGATAATAAGTGGTTAGAAAGTAGATTTATCTCTATGATCAATAAGTAGGTTATTGATGTTCATATACCTGGTGGAGCATTTATCCAAAGATCTACTTTAGGTCTAGAAGCTACTTCTACTAAGGTAGTAACACCAAATATGATAAATGACGGTAGAGTATTAAAATCTATAAATGAGGAGGGTTCAATGGATTCGGTAGTAAGTATAAACTTATTTAAATACTTTATACCTAATTATGAAAACTTAACATATAGAGAAGCTAGACAGTGGCTTATTGATCATGAAATTATTGGTGATAAAGCTAAAGCTAATGCGATAGGTTATCGTATTCCTACTCAGTCAATTGCATCTATATCTCCATTAAGATTTGTAGACGTGTTCCCTGAAATAATGGGTGATACTATCATGTTGCCAGAAGACTTTACTAAACTTACTGGTTCTGACTTCGATATTGATAAATTGTATGTAGCTAGATTTGCATATAATAAGAATGGTGTCAAGTTTAACAAAGGTAATTCTCTTAAGTATGACGAAGTGCGTAATTCTATAAAGAATGAAATGCTGGAAGCATATTTAAAGGTATTACTTACTAGAGATAATACTAACTCTCTTAAATTGTCTATTGATAATGCTACAGAGAATGTTAAGGAGGTACTTAGAGATATAGAAGGACCTAGTAGTTATCATCCTACTCCATTTGAAGTATATTCACCTACATATCAAGAAGCTAGAAAGGCTGAATATACTGGTGGTAAGGCTGGTATTGGACCTTTTGCCTTGAATAATGCTCATCACATTCTTACTTAGCTTACTAAACTTAGCATGGTTAGAGATGCGTTCACCAATACTCTAAATATATGGAATATAGGTGGTATATACGATACTCCAGTGGCAGGCATGAAGAAAGGTGGTAGAATACTTGACTGGTTATCAGCTATGATCAATGGTTTCGTAGATATTGCTAAAGACCCTTATATTGTAAGATTGAATGTTAATTCATGGACATACAATATGGTTTCTTTCTTGTTACGTACTGGTAAAGGTAAGCAGACATTCTACTTTGTTGCTCAACCCATTCTTAAAGAAATGGCAGAAGCTGTAATAAAGACTAAAGGTAAGTATGGTATAGATAGAACTAAGACTCCTACTCAGTTGGAAAATGAAGCAATTGAATCAGTACTTGATAAATATGATCCTACTAAGAAATATAGGAAAAAATATGAATTTATAAATGGCAATGAAAATTCAAAAGCTAACGAATATCGAGACTTATTTAGCACATATCAGAAAGAAAATGGTGAATATACATCTAGAACAAGAGAGTTACTCAAGCTAAATAAAGAAGAAATAAGTAACTTTAACGAAGAATAGGTTCGTATATATTATGCTTGGAAAGCATTAAAACCATATGCTGATTCATTGGCTAATTTGGTTAAGTATTCTAAAGTAGATACTAAGAAAACTGGTAAGACATTTGCTGAACAACAAACATACTATAATGGTATGTGGGCAATGACAGAGGATGCTAATTTTGCAGATGGTGAAATTGAACGTTTCTATAATGAAACTTTTATTGCTAAAAAGACAGAAAACAGTATTCCGTTTGGTACTTCTATATTCAAGAACTTATTACTTAGAAACACTGATACTTTCTTAAGTAAGAAAGACATAATGTTATCATTACTTGGTAGAAAGAATAATGCTGATTCTAAACTACTTAATGCTCTTATTTCAGGAATGGAAGCTCAAATTAAGAGCGGGTTTTTTAACCAGTTTATATACCAAAATGGTATTGATATTCACAGTATGTTTACTGGAAAAATGTCAATGGCAAAACGTATCAATAACTTTAAATATGAAATACTAAAAGGTAATCCCAAACTAAGTAGATTTTTAAATAATGACGGTACTATAAATAATGACTTTATAAATTATTTGATACCCAATATAGATTATAATGGTTTAGATTTCATTGATACTTCATCTTTACTTGATGCTGATCAATCACAAGCTAATAACTTGATAAACTACTGGAGAGAATTAATAGATGACCCAGAACCTAGAGTAAGCCAATTATTTAAAGATTTAGTAGTATATGCGTTCCTTACTTCAGGGGATAATCCTACTATGAACTCATTCTTCCAATATGTTCCAAATAGTTATAAAATATCAATGGGTTATACTGACTATATATAGACTAAATTAGATGAATTATCTAATGGAGTTGATCAATCTATAGTAAGAGATGACTTATTCTTAAATAACTGGCAAAATGATAAGCTAGTAAGACCAGTAGATCTGTATAACAATAAAGGAGTCAAATTATACTCTATATCGTTAAATGATTAGTCTGTAGTTCCTAATATCATATTAGGAGAAAGGTAGGATAAAACAGATAGACCTGCTATTAGACCTAGTAATTGGTTATCAATGACTTATGTTAATGATAAAGGTAAACTAATAGAAGGTAAATTCCCTATATTCTACCCGTATATTAAGATAAATGATGGCTTAGGGCGTACTCCAGCTAATTATCATGTATACTCTCTTATAGGTTATAAACAAGCAGCTGATCCAGAAACCAGACGTTTAAATTATATACCTATCTATGGATTAGTATCTAAGAAAGGATACAAATACAGAGGACATACTGTAGTAGAATACGGTAAAGAATCTCAATTTGATTTTAATAAAGAAAGTGTATGGGATTATACCGAAGCTTTACAAAATCAGGAAGTATTAGCTGATATGGCTGATGATTATAGTAAACCTAACTGGTAGAATTCTGATATTCATTTGATTACTGATCTTCCGCCCTATTAGAATATGAATTATGCTAAAGAGCAATAGGATATGAAATTTGAATGGGAGTAGTATGATAAAGATGATAATGAACAAGGAGTAGTACTTAGTGAAGCTGAAACATCTAAAGAATTGGTATCAAATCAGTCTATAAATATATATGCAGGTACAAATGAGAATGCCGATTTAAGTAACTTTGCTACTAGACCTTTTAATTATAATATCGAGGATAATGATGGCAATATTAAGACAATTAAATTTAACTCTGTAGAACAAGGTTTTCATTACATGAAAGCCATTACAGCAAATAGGTAGGATATTGCTGACAGTGTTCTCAATACGAACAATCCCAAACAGGCTAAATTCTTAACTTCTCCCAAAAACCTATCTATGACTAAACAATAGTTAGATGAATGGAACTCTATATCTAAATCAGTTATGTTAAACCTAATGTTTGATTCGTTCTAGTAGAATCCACAAATGGCTTAGAAACTATTAAGTACAGGAGATTCTAAACTAACTCATATGTATAATGGAAAAGAGCAAGATAGCGGAAGATTCAGTGAAGTTATTACTGTTGTTAGAGGCATGTTACGTGAAGAAGGTTATGATGTTATAAATAGAGTAAAAGACCAATTAACTGAATTAAGCAAGGATAATACAGATTTAGCATCTAAAATAGATGATAAAATAGAAGAATTTACTCAATTATTACGTAAAGAAAATCCAACTACTCCAGAAGAAGTGGAAGGTTTGATTAACAAATTTATATGTAATTTATAATATGAATAAATATTGTCCAAATAAAAATCTTCCCGAATGGAAGGAGTTAGTAGAGGTAGTAGGCGAAAATAAAGCCTACTACCTTTGGGATTAGAATAAAGGTAATGGATTAGATAAAGCTCCTAACGGAGAGGATTCTAAACTATTTTCAGACCTTTTAAGCTAGTTTGATAATAATCGTGAACAAGCTATTCTAGCAAAGGCTGAAACCTTTACAGAAGCTTTTAAAACACAATTATCAGATGAATTATCTAAACAAGTAGATGAAAATGGTGAGCTGTTAATTGAAGCTTACAATAAAAGAAATGAAGTTAAATAGGGTTCTTCTAATACTTTATTGGAATAGTTAGGAGAATTTGCAGATACTGTAGATGTAGTAAACTTCTTTATTAATCACGATGAAGTAAAATCTCAAACTAAAGAACTTCTTAAGAAGTTAAACAAGGTTAATAGACCATTTGTAATATATAAAGGTCATAAAAAAGGAGTTAGAGCCGAAGCTGGAGCCGCCTTATATTTGTATTCAGATGTAATTAATTCTTCATCGGTATAGTTAAACGCCGAAGATGTTGCTCATGAAATGTTACATATTTACTTGCGTAAAGAATATGAAACTAATGAGCAATTTAAAAATTTACTTGACGAATTACAAATTGAATATAGAAAGAAAATAGGGAGTGTGTTATATGGTTTAGGTAAAGATTAGTAGAGTGATGAGTTTTTAAATGAAGTACTATCAAACACAGCATTTCGTGCTCATTTAAAATTAACTGACAGAAGTAAGTTCTAGAGACTGTGGATATTTATAAAAGGTATAATAAATAGGATAATTACTGGCAAAAAATTCATTGTTTATTCTAAATTACCCGAAGATATATCTAATTTGCAAGATTACGCTATGTCTTTACTTGACAAAGTTAATCAGGGAGAAATAAGTATCCATTCAATTGATCATTATGATGAGGAATATAGTGGTGAAACATTCAGTAAATTAGACAATAATCAACAAAAATAGATAGACAAACTATATGACAAGATATAGAAAGGATTAAAAGATAGATTAAATGCCATTAAACATTACAATGTAAAAAATCCTAAAGTATGGAACCAAATATCTACTATTATATCACAATTGTCTAAATCTGAAACTGAACAAGGTATACTACAATTCGTACAGCATGTAAGTGATACTATAGAAGATAGTATTAAATTCTTATCTAAATCAATAGGTGATATTAATGCTAAACAAATTAGACAGCTATCTAATGACTATTTAGGATTCTATAAACCTCTTATTGATTAGATACAATACGCAGTAGATACTACTGATATATTCAAAGAATTACCTGAGTACCCAACAATAAAGTAGAATATCGCGAATATAGCTTAGCAATTAACTATAGTAAACAATAGATTTACTAATGTACTTAAAGAGAAAGGATACCAATTTCTACAAGAATACCTACAATCTAGAGCTGTACCACAAGATTATATAGATAAAGTATTAGCATGGTTAGACGATCCTAAACATGATACTAATATATTTATGAATTGGTTTGGTATGGCTACTAATAGCGATAATATGGTATTGCAAACTATAGCTAATATGTTATAGAATACTGTCAATAAGACAGATAGAGAAACATTGTAGGTAGGTACTGAATTAGTTAAGTAGCTGAATAAAGTAAAGGAGAAATACGGTAATGACGTTCAAAAATTACTATATGAGAAGTATGACGACGGCACATATACTGGATTAAAGGTTACTCCTATCAATAAAGGGCAATTCAAAAGAGATTAGAAGGAATATCTAAATAATTTATCTAGTAAATTAGGAATACAAAAAGATGAGCATGACCAATACATAATGCCTGATGATGAAGATATTCAAAGAAAATGGTTTGATGGAGTTAATAAATTCTACTCTGATAGAGCTAATAGAAAGTATAAGCCAGAGTATTATTCAACTAGAAATAAAATGCTTTCTATGAAAACTAGGGATGCTATAAATGAGATTAATAACTATATTAATACTATAGCAGATCCTATTACAGTAGATGGAGTAGAATATGATAACTTATTATCAGAATCTGAATATAATTCATTAATTAGTTTACGTAGACAAAAAGCTCTACTATCTAATAGATATAATCTAGATGGTAGTATAAAAACAGGGGATGATTTAATCATAGCTAATGAGTTGCATTCCTTTAATGAAATAGTTCAATAGCATGTAAAGTATAAAACAGATAAAGAAAGCTATAATAGAGATAGAGCAAAAGTAGTAGCTAAGTATGGTGAAGGATCTACTCAACTATAGTTATGGGAATCAAGAAATTTAAAGAAATAGTACACTTAGGAATTCTACGATGAATTAGATAGTTTAGGTAAAGTAGAACAATCTGAAGAATACAAAGAAGCTATAAAGAAACGTAGAGAATTTCAATAGCTATTTAAAGATCCTCGTACTGGTAAAATAGATTCTAATTTAATGTCAGACTCTGAGAAAAGGGAACTTTTGAAATTAGATTAGGATATTGCTAATCTATATACTTGGACAGAATAGATTGATACTGGGAAAAAATTTAGTGATATAGCTGAAGTAGTTCCAACAGAGCAGTACTATAAAGATAGCTAGAATGCTAGAGAAGCTGGTACAGAAGCTTATAACGATTGGTTTAATAATAATCATTATGAAGACGGTAGAGGTCGTATGCATCCAGCTTCATATTATACAGAATTAAAACCAAAAGATGAATTATTAGAAAAGTATACAGAGTATGCTCCAATAAGTAGATACTCTACTATAGATAGGCAATCAGATTGGTTTAATAAGGACTGGGATCCAGCTGGTCCTACTGTATAGCCTAATAAGAAATATTATGACAATAGTAAAGCATATAAAGAAATAGTAGATAAACCTGAATTAAAGAAATTATATGACGATTTATCTGATACCATCAATAAGGCTAATAGGTATATATCATTCTTAACATTTGGTGACGATGGTAGAATGCCTCAAATACCTGCAAGATTTATGCAAGTATTAGGTAGAAAAGATAGCGTACTAAATGCTTTGAAATACATATTTGATGATGTAGCTGTTACTAGAGTAGATGATACTGATTATGTAGATGATTTTACTACTATGCCTAATGGCGATCCTATTAAAGTAATACCTACAAGATTTATAAATATGCTAGAAGATACCAATGAAATATCAACAGACGCTGTCGCATCTGTAATAGCTTATTATAATATGGCTGCTAATTATAATAATATGGTAGAACAATAGGATGATGTTGAATTATTACTCAATCTTCTAAAGAATATTCAAATTAGAACTAAGAAAGAACTAAAAACAGCAGGTTCAGCTAATGTATATAAACAAGCTTAGCTATTAGTTGATAGAATAATGTATGGTAGAAATAAAACTCCTATTACAGTAAATATATTAGATAAAGAGATAAATATAGGTAAAACATTAGACATAATACGAGGATTTGTTACTAAAGTAAATCTATCAGGTAACTTGTGGTCTATTGGTACTTCTTTCTTTACTGATGCTACCTATACTACTTTAGAAGCTAAAATGGGCAGATTCTTTGATACCAATGACCTTAAATTTGCTTCTAATGAATTTGCTAGACAGTTACCAGATATGATGGCTAATATTGGTAATCCAGTACCTAAAGGTAAATTGTCTTATTTGTTACAACTAAATCAAGTAGTAAAGGACAATAAAGAGATATTTGACAGATTGGATCAGAGTTAGGTACTAAGAGCTATAAATCAAAATTTCTGGTTTGCAGGTTATACTTAGTCTGATTATACTGTTAAGAGTCATACAGTTATTAGCATATATCACAGTTATAGATTTGTAGATGGAGAAGGTTTTATGACTAAACAGTAGTATATTAATAAATTTAATTCTAATAGTACTAAATTTGAGCAATTGCCTGTAACTTTATATGATGTATTTGTAGAAGATAAAGAAGGTAATATAAAGATATAGGATAAGTATAAACAGTATGTTAATGATAAGCTATAGAATGAGGTAAGAAATAGGATTAATATACTTACTTAGAGAATTGATGGTACTTTACGAGAAATAGATAAAGCGGCAGTACATGCTAACTCTATAGCTTCTTATATTGTGTTACATCGTAACTTTATGATATCTGCACTGCATGATAGATTTAAGAAAAAATAGTTTAATCTTGATTTAGGAGTAGAAGAAGAAGGATATTATAGGTCTACTAGTAAATTCTTAAAAAATGTTATAGGATAGAGACATTTTGCTATGACACAATTATTAGCAGACTATAATAACTTAAAAGATTATGAATAGTATGCTGTTAGAAGAGTTCTAAATGAATTAGTACTCATCGCAGCTTCTACTACTGTAGCTCTTGCTATGGCTACTATAGTAGATGGAGATGATGAGTATGATACATGGTTAACTTAGTCTATTACTTACTTAGCAATGCGTTCAGCATTTGAATTTAGAACTATGTATAATCCATTTGAATTTATTTCATTAATTAAGTCTCCTACAGCAGCTTTCAATTGGTTTGACAATGCTTCTAGTTTTATTAATTTATTTAATCCTGCTTCATATGTAGGCGATCGAACTCCTTTTACTATAATAGACAGAGGCCCTTATAAAGGAATGCCGGTTATACTTAAAAATATAATCAAGGTTACCCCGTTTAAGAGTATAATAGAAGCAACAGATCCAAAAGCAAAAAGGAACTATTTATAGAATTAGTTAATGAACTTCTAAAAAGTTTCTATCTAAATTATCAATTCGCTAGATTAACTGTAAAAAAGAAAGGCTGAGTATTAATTTACTCAGCCTATTTTGTTATGAGAGTTCATCACGCTCTTCATAACTATAATAATCTTCTTCTGGTAATTCAGCATTTATAGACTCACCAAATCTATATGTATTTAGAAATAACCTCTGCGCTAATTCTGGAACAGGCACGTTTGCCCAAAATCTATTTATTTCTAATGCTGCACTTACATTATAAGTTTTACCAGTTGATTGAAGATTATGTATATCTTTTTTATACTTAGGGTTACTTAAACAATAAATAGTATAATGCTTATTGTTTATAGTAATATATTTAGTATTATATAAAGAGTCTAACTGTTTAAACTTTCTATATCTATCTAAAGATTCCTTAGTATTAACACTACTATCATATAAAAGAAAGACCTTTTCTTCTAAAAAAGGTCTATTCTTATCAGTAGTATATGCATTTATGTAACCGCTTTCTACAGTTAAATCATTCCATGTAAGATTATCGTCTAATAATGGAACTATATATATACTAACATCATTCAAGTTCTTCAGTACCATTTCCTTCGTAATAACTACGAGTATGCTCCCAATTATTAGTTTGGTAATGATATGAAAGTTCTGATAATGCATTGATAATAATGTTTTTACGAGAGTCTAACTCTGTTTCATTAAACATATTAAACACTCTCACTTCATAGCTACCATTTGTTTGTATAGCAACAATATATGCTTCACAATCGTAATCTGAAATATCAATATCTTGATCTTTCATATACCATGTAATAGCTAATAAATAATAAGCAATTTGTCTATAGTAATCAAACTCTTCTACAGAATGTTTGAAATTATAGACATCTGAAGTTGTCTTTAAGTCAATTAAAATAATCTTCTTATTGACATGATCAAATATGCATCTATCAAGTAATGACTTACAAGGTGCATACCAGATCTTATTTTCATCCATTTTAAGACTATCTGTCTTAATAGGAAATGTCCAGTTAATATGAAACTCATTATGAGATTCTACTCCTGGAGTATCTGTTAACAATTTATTTGCTTTCTTATGCTTCTCAATATTAGACTTAATTGTCTTTAACATATTAAGATCTGCAAATGAAATTGCTTTTTTAGTATTATTCAAGGATTTTGACTTAATATATTCATCATATCTTTGAATAAAGTCTTTAGCTATTGCTAATTTAGAATCATCAGACAATTTATTACTATATGCTTTATTATAAGCATTTAATAATATCTTATCTTCATCTTCTAATGGATCAGTAGCTTTAAATGTAGCATACCAATCACAAAATTCTTTTTGCTGTTTTACTTTAGGTACATCATACTCAAGTATTACATAATCATTCCAGAATTCATCTGGTTGAAGTATGTATTCGTGTATCATGGTACCCTTTTCTAACTGTGGTAATTTTAATCCTTCTTCTTTACCGTCAAGCATATTACGGAAATATAAAGGACCTTTTTTTAAGAACCAACCTATAGAAGAATTTGATATTCTCGTGTTATCTTCATAATACGGTTTATCAATTATCATGTTTTTCTTCTAAATATTTCTTAAAATCTTCAAGATCCTTCTTTTTCTTATTATAGTTTTGTAATTCTACGAAACAATAATAAGCTCGTTCTATATCACCTTTATTAAGGTAAAATAAAATAAATTCTTCTTTATTTAAACTATCTGTATCACATCTAGCAGTTTCTACCGTAATAAAATTGTTTACTTTAAGTGCTAAGTTTGTTTTATTCCAAACTTCCTTAGTGTAATCAATAGCTTTATCTATCAGATTCATCGTTATCTAAGTTTATAGTTACTATTTTAAGTCTTTCTCTTATCATGTAACTGTCAGTTAATATACTACAGTTATGTTGATTAAGATGACCGTATGATATACCATTATGCCAATGTCCAAAGAAATGATGCTTATACTTACCAAAACAGTAATTTTCAAGCTTTTCATTATAATTCGGATTTTCATGAGTAATAAGTATATCACAATTAGGTATCTTTTCATATGGGCATACATACTCATCATATTCATGTTGAGTATCTTCAAATGCCCATGTTTGCCAGTGTATAGGAGCTATCCAGGGAGTACCATAGAATGTTACTCCTTTATATTCATGTAATTCATCAATAAGAAATACTACCTTATCATTAGTAAGTAAAGATATTTTATCCTTAAACTCCTGTAAAGTAGTATCTTTTATTAATCCGTCATATAATTGTTCAATATAAATGTCATGATTTCCTGGTACTACAAATATCTTTTTACACGATAGCTTATCAGCCCATGTAATAAAAGCAGTACTCCACCATGCATCTGATTCATCAGAACTACGTTGAACAAGTAAATCTACTACATCACCAGCAATACATAATACGTCACATTCTGGTACAGAAGGTAATATACCATGTAAATCACTAATTGCACATATTTTCATAATGCAAACTTATTGTTAATTTGTATATTAATACTGCACAAAAAATTAACATTCTTTTAAATGTTTTATTAACTCGTCTACTTGTTTCTGATTATGTACTACATAGAACTTTATATTAGGTTCAAATCTAAACAAGTAGTAGTTAAATAGTTTTTCACGTAAAGGCCATGCCTCATTAGGATACCCTTTACATTCAATAATGAACTTATCTCCTACAAAATCAGGTAAATAAGTCATTGGTCTATATTTCTTTCCTCCAAAAGTAAAAGCTGGAAGAAGTTCATATCTATGCTGTTCATATTCAGCACTGATTTTAGCTTCTTTCAGCTTTTTATATGTATATGTTTCAAGCTTACTTCTAAACTTTATTCCATCATATATATTAGGAGTTGCATTCTTTACTTTTCCCTATTTCTTCTTCTGCCCCATAAATACATTCTTCAAATATTTTTATAACATCTCTATCTATTTGTAGTATTGTATCTGTTAGTTTACACACACCTACAGTAAGCATCACTACTACGATAGTAGCTAATAGTAATGGTATACAAATTAGATTAGCTATAACTTCTCTAAAATCTTTCCAAAATGTTTTTAATTTATTTTTTAATGTTTTCATAAAGCCATTTCTTAATAGTTTCAAAATCATTTGCTTTAATAGCATCTGATACATCCTTCGCTTTGAACTTTTTGTGGATTAAAAGCCCTTCTAAGCCTGTTTTAAGGCTCATTTTACGAAGATATTTTACGCCAGCTTCGTCCCTATCGAACAATATAATAATACGCTTAAAACGCTTCTTAAGTTGTTCTAATACTTTATCAGGTAAAAAAGTTGACTCTGAAGAAGGAGATATTGCTGATATCCCCATTTCGTATAAACACATGACGTCTTTCATACTCTTTGTTATTATGAGTACATCACCAGTTTTAGGTAACTGTTTAAACCCCTGAATATCATTCTCTGTCAGGTTATTACGCCATTTTGTATATTTATCTGCTAAAGGTCTATAAATTTTAAAATGATTATATACCTTATAAGCATACATAGGATTAGTATCCTTGTAAATACCCTTTACAATACCATTACACAGGTAATATTTAATACTACTTACTCCAAATTTCTTTAAAGTATCAATACTAATATTAAACTGAGACCAGTAATTGATGTCTGTTAGAGTAAAGTCTTGTCTTACTACACCAATTACTGTCTCTGTTGACGGTATGTATTGCTTAGAGCTAACGAGTTGCGTATTATTAGTAATTTTAAGCTTATTAACTATATTATTAAGTATATCAGAATAATTAGTTAAACCGGTAAGTAATGAAACAAACTTAATTACATTACCGCAATCACCTGTACCATGATCTTTAAACATTAATTGTTTAGTAGTTCTACTATAGAAGCATCCAAATGATGGATTTTTATCCTTTCTGAATGGACTGTTATAAATCATGCCTACTTTAAAATTACCAATATATGCTGCATATATATCATATTCTGTTACTTTAGATAATATATAATCTAGAGTAATATTCACTTCATCTTTTATATTTGTAGTGTCGTATAGCATATGATATAGATTTTAATTTGTGGAGTATTGCAGAATCGAACTGCAATATAGGCATATTATAATAGAATAAGCTTGCTTATATTGGCTCTATTATAATAGTCAGCTATTTCTAGTTACCTTGTTTTACCATTAAACTAATACCCCTTTAAAACGTGAGTGCATACTATTCCAAATCTATTATTTTGTCTAAAGACTCACATAGTGGTATGCTACTCACGTATCGCTATATTATGCCTAGCGTAGGCAACTGTTTAAAGACTAAATTAGAAAGGCAAATCGTTACCTGATTCCTGAGTATCTGTAGAAATCATATCTAACGGATTCTCTTCCTTATTTTCTTTGTCTGCTACTACAGGTCGAACAAATAAGTCAATGTTCAACTCAGTAATTTTACTCTTCTGTCCCTCAGGTAAATTCATCGGTTCAATAAAAGTAAATTTACAGTAGTTAGGCAAAGTAGTATAGCCTTTATTATTATAAACTATCTTTACTTTAAGTAAAATATCTTTATTTGCTGCGTTTAGCAAATTAACAACCCAATTTGCAAATTCATTAAATGAAGAACCTGCGAAAACAAGTACTTCTTTAGGATAGAAACATCCTAAAATCTGTAGAATACGCTTTACTTGTCTGGTAGCTCTAGCTTGATAATCCTCTTCGGACTCATTAGGTTTCTTAGTAGATTCCCATTCAGTATGAGTCATGGTCTGTTCATCTTTTTCAAACTTAAATTCGATAAAGATGTTTCCATTAATGGATTTATCAACTCTAGCACTAACAAATTTCACATTTTCGTGAATACCTGCTTCTAAGTACTTATTTTTACTCTCTTGTATCTGGTTTGCTAATTCTGTACTATAAATCATAATTCTAATCCTTTAAACTGATATAAAATACTGTTAAAGTTATTCTGGTAAATATATTTTGTCCCAATAAACTTTAATATTGTTATTTTCATCGCTTTCTGCAATAACAATATTCTTACCTCTCAGATGTGGTGCCCTTGCTTCTCTTACAGAGTTATCTCCTCCTTCAAAAGAAATATGAGTTTCATTTTTCTTTCTATATACATAGCCTACTGCATCAGCTTCGCCACATATAATATTAGCAAGTTTACCAACTAAATCTAGAGACATCTCAGATAATTCTTCACCTTCTTTATTAATCATCTTATCCTTAAGATGACCAATTAAGATAAAGTTATCACAAAGATCTCTAAACATGTCTATAACTTTTCTTACAGCTTGCTGTAAATACATGTATCCAGAACCATTAGGTAAGGTTCTAACGTCATTACCTGAGTAGTTCTTTCCCATAGGTGTTTGACGATACAACGTAGCTGCATAGCTTAGACATATTTCCTCGAGTCGAGATGCATTATCGAGAGTAATATACTTATATGGTTTCTTCCCTGTTGACTTAATTTCTTCTCTAATGGCATTTGCAATATCTCCTAAATCTTTTACAGACCTAGCTTGTACTGCTAATGCTTCAAGGAATTCAGATCCTCCTTCTAAGTCAACAATTAAGTTATTATCTAGTTTGGAAGCTAAAGTAGTCTTACCAGCCTTAGGCTTGCCAAAAATTATTAAAAATCTTGGATTTTCTACTTTAGCTTTTACTTTCTCTTTTGGTAATACAATCATAAAAAAGCTTTATTTTTGTATCCTTACTGAAAGTTTTTGGTAATCACTGATAATACGGACAAATTTTAATATTTTTTAAAATAAACCACGATTCTTAATCTTAATCGTGATGTCAATGATAGTCTTTTTAGTTTTTGATTTCAAGTGGTTCAATGAACCAGTTGCAATCGGAATAATTTCATAACCAATCTGTACGAAATTATCGAAAATCTTAATCGGTGTACCGAATTCATCTTCAAAGTCATAATCCTTCTTAAATGGATAATTCTTCTTTGCATAGATATCAAGTGCATTCATTGCACTGAAGAACTCTTTCTCTAAATCAAAGTTAATACTACCATCAGCAAAACACTTAAACGGACAGTTTGCACATTCTTCTGGCATCCAGCCAATATTATGAGTCTTACTTAAGCCTAAAGTAATATAGTCGCCAGCTCCAGCATATTCTACGCCAAAATCACATTTAGGATAGTCGTAGTTGCTTTCTACTGTCAACCAGGGATAAGCATTAATAACTCGTTTCATCAACTTTTCTTTATAGATATCTGCACTATTGTTGTTTTTCGGTAACTTAAAAGTATATGTTTTCATAATTTTCAGCCTTTTTTAATTGTTATTACTAAACGAAATCTTCCTTGCTGGTTCTTCTTCTCGTATAGTCTCAATTAAATTATTGTATTTCAAATCATTATCAAACTCTAATATTGTACACTCTCCTGCATCTCTATTTTTAAGAATATGTAGGTAGACTTTGTTTTTTACTAGTAAACGATTTGGTCCATACTGTTGTATATTGAGTAATTCTGGTCTGTGAATACATATGACATAATCAGACGCATGAAATATAGTATCAGCAGAGGAGATGTCACTACGCATTGGATAATGCATAGAAGGGTTGTTAATTCTTTCAGGATTTTCTATATTCCGATTCATCTGTGATAACTGAATTATAGTAGTATTAGGTAATTTCTTTACCTTAATAAACAGTTTCTGTAATTCGGAAATAACTTGCAAGGCACTTTCACGATTTTGACCTTCAACAAGAAGAGTATGATCAAGTATAATCACAAATTTCTTGTCTTTAGCTTTAGTTTCATAGAAGTAATTAATAGTAGAAGCTATATCTTCAACAGTACCAGGAGTATCTACATAATATATAGGATACGACTTTATTTGTTGAGAAGTTTGTTCAACTCTATCTAATAAATCATCTGTTAATTCATTATTAGCACTATATAGCTCAGCAGTAGTTTGCCTTAACTTACTGCTTATTTTTCTACCTACTTGCCTAGATGAAAGCATCTCAAAACTAAAATTGAGTACTATAACATCCTGATTAGAATTTAAATCTATTAAATCAGTTTCAAGTGTATTCACAAATGAAGATTTACCACTACCAGATATACCTACTATAGTATATATCGTATTTGGTTCAATTCCTCCCATACAGGATTTATTAAACTTATTCCATCTTGTTCTTAAAGATTGAATTTCGTGGTTCTTTCTTTTACGAATATATTCTACTGCTTCATTTGTTGCAGTAGATATATGACGAAATGATAGTGTTTTAGATGATATCTGTTCCATAATTATAAGTATTAGGTTGATAATCATCTAATTTCATTTGTTCCTCAAAGGTTTCCCACTCATGTTGAGTGAGCCATTTCCACATAGTTTTCATATAACCCATCTTGCCTGTACGCATTTTATCATCTATTTCATATCTTAGACAATTCATAATGTGTTCATGCATTGCTTTAGATTTACCTACGATACGGTTATACTCTTTTCTACATTTGTTTACATTAGCTCTTAAGAAACCTTTAGTTCCATCAGGGCGTATAACATAAACTGGAAATTGGTCATAGAAAGTATCAAACATAGTTTTATCTTCTTTAAGAAGTTCATCTAGTTTTGATGTCTTACTTATGACTTGGTTATCAGTACTATTATTAATACTAATTAAACCTTGATTAGCTAACTCTTGTATTTCTTCTTCATTAACTAGGCTGAGAAGTTTCTGAATGTCTTGATTGATTACTTTGATATCACTCAATACAAGTGTTAGGAATACTAATTGATTAATAGATATGTTTGGTATTCTATCTAAGATAGAAGTGTCTATTTCTAAAATCATATTCTCATATATTATATGAGCATATAGTTCTTTGAAATTTATTTGGTAGCCTTTGTTAATCCCATAGGCTCAATTGTAATGGTTTTAATTCTCTGATTATCTTATAGGCTTCATATATATAATACCTATAATTAATCTTTCGTTCTTCAATTGGTTTATCATCAAATTTATTTAAAAGAGTAACACCAGATGCCGTTAGCATATTCTGATACTGTCTTGCAGAAGCCTTATATTTATGTTCTCCTACATATGGCTCAGTGTATGTTATAATTTCACCTTCTTTGTGCCCAGTATCTTTCCATTTCCATAAGTATCCACCATTAGTAGATGCGTAGAAACGATTAGTTCTTTGTTGCTCTTTATTCATGTATTCAACATGCCATTGTTTACCAGTCTTTTCAGACATTAAGAATTTACGTATATCTGTACATCCTTTTATAGTCTCTTCAACTGGTACTTTATCTACAAAGTATTTAATTATAGCTTCAGGTATTATCTTTGCAGATAAACCTTTACCTAATAATACTTCAGTAATAAACATTCCTTTTGTTTTAATTAAATTAGGATTCTTAGTCTTACTATATCCTTCTTTAACTGCAATATAATCATTAATCGCATATTGATACATAGCTTCAAAACGGTCCTCTTCTAGAGTAAGTCTAGTAAGTTGTTCCCATTCCCTGCAAATCTTGTTAGCTTCTTCATATATGCTTTTCTTTAAAAGCACAAACAAACCATCAGTGTTTGCTTGGACGATTCGACATCCTATTTGTACAAGTTTTTCTGCTAACATTAGTAACAATAACTGTCCGTTTATTCTAATCTGCATTACTGCAAACGGACTATAACAAAAATTATGTTCATTTTGTAGATTACCTGATAAACCATTCAATGCTAACTTTAATGTTTCATTCTTTACTTTATTTCCATTATGCTTTGCTTCTATTCTCTCATCTTTAATTTGAGAATATACTTCTAAGAATTCTGGACCTAGATGTTTAGGATAGAATCCATATTCTATTAACATACTTGGATATAGAGATGCACAAATTTATTCTGACTATATCTTAATTTGGCATTTCGTCCATACATAACCATACATGCTAGGTTTTTCACCTGAACATACGGCATATATATTATGTACTTTATATGTAGGATTTTCCTTTATTATATCTTTAACTCTATTCCATTCTCTTACTAACTTACCGTCTTTAGTAAATTGCTTGATTGTATATTTTGTTAAAGATTTCGATACTTTATCTGCCATTATTTTTTTCTTCTCTGGATTTTCTTTCCAAAATTTAGAAGATATTTTACCTATTTTTATTCTCTCGTTTATATTTGAGAAACGCTTAATTTGAGCTTCTGAATATTTCTTTTTAGTTTCTTCTAACGGTATCATACCTTTCTTAGAATTATCTCTTCTAAGATTATATCCTTTATCTCTATTAATGGTATCAAACAACTCTATATAATAGCATTCTTTATCTTTTAAATTTTCTGTAGTATATTCTAATACTATATAATCAAAATTATCAGCTCCATATTTGTGCCAATCATCTATTAAATAAGAATTATCTCGTTTTACATTCTTTTTATTTAATATAGATTTATGATTATTTATTCTAGAATATATATTACTACTACATCCTATATATTGCTTTCCGTTTATAGCACAGATTATACTATAAATACCTGATTTTTTCCAATCTATACGTCTTCCTTTCATGTTCTTAGGTTTTCTTTTTAAAACGTATAAAAGGATAAAAGGTTGCCAAATTCCTCGCTTTTCGTACAACTTTGTACTACTCCATCACTGGATAGTCGATGAACCTTCATCCTAATAGGATGCTTGGCTGCGGATTGATCAAATTATTATGATTTTACTATATCTTAAGCGTTATCTTAAGTGCTACTTGCTATATTACTATGCAATGCAGTTATAATAATTTAGCGATTGTTCCCGCAATTAACGAGGTTACGATGCCGCTTCTGTCAACATCAATGTCAATTAGCATTTCATCTTCTTTAGGAATAATGATTTCAGGATCATTCTTAGAATGAATTCCCCCTACTCCTACAGTATAGCGTAGATTATTAAATATGAAGTTATTTTCATAGCCTTTTCTACCTGGAGATACTACTTGATGTTTCATATCATCAAGTACATTCTTTAGTATTGGACTATCAAATTTTACAAATGGCAGTATTACATCCTTTAAAGGAATATAATCCATTGGAGATCTTAAATCTTTAATATCCCACCAGGTTAAACCTGTTTTCTCGAGATATTTTTGAGTTAAAATCTTCATTCCAATATTTACACCATCTTTGCTAAGTACTCTTACTCCATATTCATCTTCAATAGCTATACGTAAATCAATAGCTGTTTTACATCTATTTAAAAGCTCTGTAGTAGACTCAATATCATTTATATTATAGTCTATCATTTCGTCAAAATCTTCTAATGGAAGAGGCTTACTCCAATCACATACAAATTCTTGTACATTAGGATATTGCATAGTTACCTGAATTTCTTTCAAACCTACTCTAAGTTTATTAGAATATAGCATAGTAAGAATATCAAAAGTATCAAACCATATTTGATATTTCCAATGTTTCCAGGCATCTATATTATCCTCAGTAGAAGTAGTAATAGTTTTACTTAGATTGAAGATAGAATTACATATAGTAGCTACATTATAGCTCATAAGTTTATCTTCATACTCTATAATATAATTTATTATAGGATTATCATAATGTAGATTATTATATCCACAAAAGATAATATCTGAGTTTATTACTAGTTCTGTTCCATAAAAGTCTCCCCATTTTATATAAGTATTGACTTGTTTAAAGAATTTAACTAATTCTCTTAGTTGATTCTTTCTTTCAGAGATTTCAAATTTATATATTTCTCCTGTTTCTGTATTTTTAACAGAACAATGAAAAATATTCTGAAATACCTCAATATCATATACATAGACCTTTTTGTCACGTATAATCATATTAATAATATTTAGTTAGATTCCGTAGTCAGACTCGAACTGACACAAATCACACAGACTTACATTTTGCTGCGGCTCTAACCTCTTTTTGAGCTATACGGAATTCCATAGATATTACGCTGCTATTTTATTAATAGCAGGTTTTATAAATTTTCTACAGTGAGCTCTATGGTCGCTTACTCTGTTTTTTCCTTTGCAACCTCCTACATGTTGCTTTCTGTTCTTATCTCTTCCTACATAGAATTGTAAGAATTTCAAGGGACGTTTAGATTTCTCCAAACGAAGCCTTGCTTCTTTTTGTTTTGCTAATTTCCACTTATTTAAAACCAATCTTGTTTCTATTTATGTCAATTTCTTTTTTTAAAGTATGAACTATAACTACGCTATTATGATAAACTCTAATCTCTGTGTAATAATCGTTATCTCTTCAAAACAGAGCTTTTTGCACTCTATATTCAAATTTTGAATTACTTTCAAAGAAACCTTTTCTTAAATAGATGATTAATTGTTCTTCTTTTGAATGTTCTACTGTTACTTTATCCATTATGCTGCTAATAATGATTTACCGTCATAATAAATTATATTATTGTCTCCTTCAATGTCTTGTACAGTTATACCGGCAAATGAAGAATCATTGCGATACTGTTTAGCTTCTTTAGCTGCTTTTTTCTTTGCCTCTTCTCTTGTAGAAGCTACAAAATAGTCAGTTTTGAAATCGTATGTTCGCTTATCATCGTCACTACGTCTACGATTTATTACATACTTAAATTTTCGCTCTTTAGGCTTCTCTTCAACAGCTAATTCAGCTGCTGTAAAGCCTTTTTGCTTACCTGCTTTGATAGGTAAAGGTTTATACTTTAAAGCCTCCATACGGGCTTCTTTTGCAGTCTTCTGTTGAGTAAACAGCTCTTTCCATTCTGCCTTAGAACGTTCTTTTGGCTTAGGAGATTTAGTGAATAAAGAATTCTTTACTATTCTAGTAAATTTCTTCTTTTCTTTACGTGTGTAATGGATAGTTGGATCATAGCCTGCTTTCATAAGAATATTTTTTATTAGTTCTTTTTTAGACTGTTTGATAGCCTTATTCTCTTCCATAGCATTTTTTGCTATTTCAGTAGGCTGTTGTTTATTCTTAGAACTCCAGGAGTTCCAATTTACTGTTTTCCCATCTTTTACTTCTGTAACTAAAGACGGACCGATCTCGAAATCTCTAGTAGTTTCTGCTGGACAATATTTCTTAACATATTTTCCGTTTATTACTATTCTAGGATAATTACGCTTTTTAGCTTTAGCTGATCGTTTAGCATTTCTTACTGTCTGTTTCTTTACTCTATATTGTTTATTCTTTTTCATAATTTTGATAATTTTAAAGGGTTAATACTAAGAAAGGGAATGGGAAGTTACTCCCCTAAGCCTTTCTACAATAGTTATGAATATATAAAATAATATCTTTAGTCTTACATTTTTCTTAAGCCGCAATAGATAGAGGAGCTTCTTCAAGGCTTAATTCAGCCTTGTTATTAAACTCTTCAATTTCTTTGTTAAGTTTGTTAATCTCTAACTGAAGTTTATTCTTCAAACTATTAATATAATCTGAAGTCAATTCTTCAGTAGTGTTCAGATTTTTCTTTCCTTTTGAACGCTTGAGCTTAGGGTCTAGGGTCTTAATTTTGCTCAAATGGAATAACTGTTCCTGCTTTTCACTTAAAGTAAATATAGCAAGATAGTTATTTGTTGTAGGCAATTCTGAGAACTTCTTGTAACCCATATTGATACACTGTAAATACAGTTTCAACAGGATACGTTCATCAGCCTTAGCTTGGATTTCATTAAGTAACTGTTTTAAGTCAAAATTACGAGTAGCACCCTTAGGGATGATATTCTCGTTCTTAATAATATTCCAATATTTAGTAATTTCATTACTAAGTTCTTTACGATGTGTAATAATATATTTAGATGTAATTGATTTCATGTTCAAGTTGATTTTTTAAAGTTAATACTTGACCAAATTACGTCTACTAGTTGTAGTGCTGGTGAGACTCGAACTCACAACTCTCAACTTAGAAGGTTGATGTTCTATCCAGTTGAACTACAGCACTATATTTAAACAGGGCCAATTCACCCTGTGAAAATATGTTGTTTTATTATAATATTCCAATTCAAATACTATACTTGTTTAACCTTGCCTAATCGTACTGGTACGACTACGCCTGGTCTTATTTCAATACCAGCAAACCCAAATATATTGTCAGAGACAACAAGTTTGCCAGTTAGACCTTTCTCTTTTGCGAATTTTTCAATAGCTTCTTTATTGATATACTTTGAGTGCAGCTCTCCGCTCGAAGCATTCCTCATACTATCAAATAAAATATCTACAACACAATCGAGATCTTTGTTTTTAATTGCTTCCTTCAGTAATGCTTGTGTAATACCGTCAAAAGCTACATCGTTTCTAGTTCCTCCAGAACCAGTTATTGCATCTGCAATACGTATTGCTACATCTAAAAGACTTACCGATTCATAAGTATTTAAAAGCCGTTGCCACCATAAAGGCCCTTTGCCATAGTAAAAGAAGACCTGACCATCCTCTCTTACAGATACTGCATTAGGTGTTACTTTAGTGCTTCCGTCCCAACTCTGAACTTTAGCTAGTATAGTAGGCTCGACGCAAATAAGTAGTCGCAGAAGCTCTATTCTTACTTTAGAAATTCTGCTCATAGTATTGCTTATTCAGTAGTTTCTTCAAGATTTACCTGAAGTGTTACTTCTGTTTCGTCAGTAACTACACCACACTGCCGTTGATATTCCAACTGCATACGGTCAGACTGATCCATCATATCACGTACAGTCTCACTAAGTCGAATGAACTTGCGAGACAAATCCTCATAGAAGTTGAGGATGCCCTTGTTATGTATCTTCAACATATCGTTCAGCATAGGCAATTCCTCTGCTGCAAAGAACATTGGTTTACTGTTCTTCTTACCAATACGTTCGATACATTCAGCCACGCTCTTCCGGTCAGCCTTACTGAAATCAGGCTTGACTAACGGGAATACGAGATTCGGGTCGTTATCGTCCGGATTCAACATGATTTTCGGTTCACCATCTAAGTCCTTAGCGATGAACTTGACATCTAAAATGTCAATAGCCTTAACAATGAATACGTTTACTTCTTTCCGTAAAGTATTCTTGTCATTGAGCACATCTTCCTTCCATTTAAGGTCAGGATTCGTTGCTACTACAGTATAGATTTGTTCACCAAAGAACCGTCCATACTCTTTTGCAGTTGCCCGATAACGAGCCATAACTTGAGCAGCAGTGCTCTGTGTTCCTACTAATGCACCAATAGAAGATGCTACATTATTTTTATCCATAAGAACGTTTCCTTTCTGAGTCCGTGCTTGATTTCACCAATACGAAACTCTCTTAATTTTTAATTAATACTTTGTTAATGCTCTCCACCTTTCGACTATTTATATACTAAAGTATGCGTCTTATAACATACCGCTTTACTAAGCTTTGAAAATTTTAGTAGTGAAGTCAATCACATAATCTACTTAGCTTACTTTGAAAATAAATTGAAATAATTTATGAGAAATACTCTGAGAGTTACTTCTGATAATACTTTGGTAATTTGAGCTTATCGTACTCCAACGGATAAGATTCAATTTATACGATGCTTACCGCACCCATCACCCTACTTTATATCATGTTCTCTTGCATAAGTATTGTACAAGCATAATATATCGAACTCTTTCATCAGCAACTGGTATGCCTAGGAGTAATTAAGGATTACAACATTCTAAGCGAATGAGGGTCGTTTCTGTCGAGAAACGTTACTAAAACACTACAAGCTGCCTAATTTTTCAAGACACCCACTTGACCTCTCGGATTTCTTATTTATACTACACGAATACGAGGATTTCCACCTCTCATCAGCATCATAAATACCGGTACTATCTCCGCTATTGCATGAGAAACCTGAGTATATAGACAGTATACTCTTATATTTATTACTTTAAATCTGAATCAGCGTTCTTCATACATACTAAGTTGCAATTAGTACTTTACGAAGTGTCAATGTCAGCGATAACGGTTGGTAGTCGGGGTGGCGACCTGCCTACTCACACTACTCTTACGAATGGTAGTCTCAGCGTTTACAGTTCCATTGAACTTCCCATTTTATTAAAGATTAAACAATTAAAGCTCATTTATTCATAGCTGGCTTTATTCAGCGTAGATACATTAGTAAATACAGCATAACATCTTATACTCATAACCTAATGACATAGTCTTCTGTATCTCCTTAGTTTTAAATACGACTATTAATAACAACAATTCTGGCGTGAACTGCATTATATTAAGAAGAAGTTTACATATCTTGAAACTTATAAGCTCTGCCGTTTTTTAATAGGTGTTTTCTCTGCATCACCTTAGTCTTATTTTTACCACATAATATGACTTGCTAAAGGTCACTGTATCTAGAATCAGGGTTATAGCGCCCTCAAACCGCTCGACGAGTCTGTTGCTCCGTAATCATTCCTCATTCAATTATACTCACACGAACGACCAAGCACGTGAGTCACTTTAGACTTGAAAGACTGTATCAATCTCATATACATCACTCCTACTTCATCCTTGGAACATTGCGTATCCACCTTCATGAGGACCTTATTTACCATAAGGCACAGAATTGGCTTCTGCTCCACGATAATCAGTCAAGTTTACATAGTGTGTACCATAACACGGTTATCCTTACATTAGTATCAGTAATTTACTACCTTCATAAGTACAAGTTCCAATATCCACAATTGCATATTGCATCACAGTTGATGTGTACTGAACACTATAGTTAGCAATGCTATTTTTCCTTTCTGGGTGCATAGTTGCACTTTTGTTGACCGATTTTGGAGACCGGTGATCGCGTTATATGCTGTCTCTTTTTTTCCATGAGTTGGCTGCTTTCTTTAGGTGAAACTAACCTTGCCTCTCGGCTTTACTTATTCTTTCCAAAGGAATAAGTCAGGAACCGTATTGCTCCTGTTTCAGCGTCGTGTTTATACTCCTATTTGATTCTGATTTTGATAACCTAAAACGAGTAATTATAGAGGATTTCGTTCCCCTTGCTTTAATTTATAACTCTGCATTAGCGGTACTGTTTGCAGTAATTAAGAGTCTTTAGTATTCACCAATACGGTTCTCAATACCTAATGAGGATTAAGCACTCTGATCCCCTGCTATCCGTTTTTCAGACGTTTTAGCCTAATATCCTACCTTTTGAGTGATCTCACTGTTTTAGCAGCTAACATATTCTCGGATTCTGTACTTTTTCGGGCCAGTAGAAATGACTACAGCTCCCTAACGGGCGCGACTGATATTCTTTTATATCTTTCCGCATGACTTCCCTGGAGTGATTTACGCTATAGTTTTACTCCTCTCGAACTATGACATAATTATAGGTTTTTTAAGTGGTTATTGTCATCAACTATTTTCCACTGAGCTTTTCTCTTCAGCTAATTTTTTTCATTCTGTTCTGGTTCTAACATAGTAATTTTACCTGTACTCAGGCAGATTGTTGCAACAATCTTCTTACCTTTACAAATGTCTACGAATTTGTTTTTTACATCACTACTACTGATGTAGTCAACTGGTTCCATGATACTTGCGTTAAATCCATCCAAACATTTACAAGCATTACTTACAGACAAACGTAAGTACTTTTCAGTATATAAGCAATTAGCTATACTATCTTTAGTCTGATTATTAATAATATCAGACTGGTCTCCTTCTACTATAAAGTAAGAAGATTGAGATAAGATAGAACTAAGTTTACATCTTGCTTCTTTCATATCCTTAATGATACGAGATAATCGTATCATTTGTTTTAGTATAACTAAATTACTTACCATGAGAATTTACTTTAGATAATGGAGAAATAGCTTTAATACTGTCTGGCATAGTACCTACAGATTTAATGTAGGGATATCCAGAAGCTACTTCTTTTTCTATTGTCTTAGTTCTCCACTTAACTATTGGTTTTGGTTCACCAATAGTCTTTACATTCACAATTGCGTCTGTTGTTCCTTTCACGGATACTTCTAATGTAGATAGGTCTACTTCGACATCTATCTTATCGACAGACTTACTCTCTTCACTATTAACTATAGGAAATTTTGGCATTTCTATAGGTGAAGGAATTACAGGTGCTGCCTGTACTACTGTGACTGTCTGTCGCAGTCCAAAGCCAATTATGCAACTGGCGATGAACATGCCGACAGCCGTAATAAATCTAAAATTCATATTGATTATGCTATTTTAGAGAATGGTTAGTCTTTATACCCTATGAATTGTAAAAACTTACGCCACATGCTTAATTTTTTTTTTCATCGGCGGGTTTTTCTTCCTTCTTTTCTGGGTATTCCTTCTCTACTGGAGAAGTTATTGATGACTGGCAGTACGCAGCAAGACGAGAAGCTGGGTCACGATACAGATTGATAATCTGACCAACTTTCAGACGAAGTTCATCAGGTGTCGGGCTTTCATCTTTACTGAAGAAGTTAGTCTTAATAGAACCTAATACCATTCGAGCAATCTTTCGATCATTCTCAAGCTGGTTCTTCTTAGATTCTTCTACTCCTTCGAGATTGATTCCCCAATCTGCAAACAACTTATCAATATACTCCTCGCCTAAGTTCGAGATAATGGCTGAAATAGCCTTATCTGACTCTGGCGTGAGTTCTTTATTATCCTTCTGTTTCAGACGGAAATTCTCGTTGATAAGAGCGCGTACAGTTTCTGCAACTTGTTCTTCACTCCATCCAGCTTTCGTCAAATGGTTGTGAAGTACTGAGTGTGCCATACACGGAGAGCCAGTCTGTGAAGTATACACATATACTGAGCTTCCTAATCCCTTAAGTAAGCTAACAGGGTTGATACGGCTGAATATTTCATTCATCCAATCACCTACTGTCATCTCATCTAATGCTAACTTCTTGTCAGCGTTAGTTTCCTTAAGGCCGCGTAAAGTACGATACCATTCTACGGTGTTAACAATGTTTGTTGCTACATTTCTCTCTTTGTTGATGAGGTAAGTTAACGCTTCGTCAATTTCCTCATCTGTTGTGATCTTATTCGGATCAAGCTCCGGTACTTTAGTAACAGTCTTACCAGCATCTTTTGCCAGTTCTTCTGGAATCTCTGACTTGTTAAAGTCAATAGCCAGTTGACCATCATCACTACCTGGTAATGCTTTAGCTGGAGCTAGTTTAATACCTAGCATTTCAGCCATACCTTGCAACGGCATGAGTTGATTTGCATCAATCATCAGTTGCAATTCACCACGTTCGCCACGATTGAATAAGTCTTGGCGAATATCGACAAGGGCAAGCAGACTCACTACATCAATCGTACGATTGATGTCTGCGTATACTTCAGGATAGCGTTTGGCAAGTTCTTCGTTGTTAGCGTAACGCTGTTGCATTACAAATGCTAACATGGCCTTTCCGTCTACTGATGAAGCTGTTGAACCTACAGGAATACCTGCACCAGTTATTCCACTTACAAGCGATGTTGCGCGCTTGAGAGCCTTTTCTTCAGGAGATACTTTCGGTTTGTCTTCTGTAACTTCTTCAGGAATGATAGTAGGAGTTTTGTCTTTCTTCTGCTTTTGGGTGCCGGACTTCTGCTCTTTCTTCTGTTCCTTCTGTTCTTTCGTCTCTCCTTTCTGGTCTTTGTTGGTTACTGTCTGTGCAGCTACTTGAGGCTTCTTTTCCTCTTTCTTGTTCTCCTTTGTTTCAACTTTCTCAGCTGTCTGCTGAGTATTCTTGTTATTTTCTTTTGCTTCTGCTTTTGCAGCTGCTTTAGCTGCTTTCAATGCTGCCTTTCTTTCAGCCTTAGACATTTCTTTTTGTGCCATAATTCTTGATAAATTTTTTGGTGGTTAATAATAATTTTTTACTTTCAGTCGATAGAATATTTAAAGAGGTCAACTATCATCCTCTATTGCTGGTGAGTCACGCCCGTTAGTATAGATATTACTAATCAATGCGTCTGATAACTTTACTTTAAGTTCTGGCATGTTACTCACAACCCCAGATAGGCAATTGGTAGTACCTTCTGTCACTGTACACACTAAGCTTTGTGTGCATGCAGAACTATAGTCATCAACGGTGTTGATTAGCTGAGTAATGGAAGTATCTTGTTTGTTCATCCCTGAACGCACGATTACTTCCTTACTCAACATACCTACTAACAAGCCAGCTACGATGCAGGAGATATAAATCCACCACATCTTGTCACTGCGAAATCCTCTCGCAAAGACGAATGCTACTAATAGTAGCACAATAATCCAAATTGCTGACATGTTTGTAAATTTTTAGTTTAACAATTGTTTTAATTTCTCTCTAGCTTTATTAAGCTGAGATTTTACTTGGCTCTCTGAGAGACCCAATTGTTCAGAAATCTGTTTGTAAGACATATTCTGAACAGTACGTAGTTCGAGTATATATCGGTACTTATATCGAAGTCTATTGAAGGCATTTGTTAATCTAGCATCTGTTTCATTGAAGATATAGTTATCTTCAGGCGAGTAGTCGGCCGAACTTCTCAATTGAACAGTACTAGTGTCATCATCCAGCCAATAGTTTGCATTCTCCCTTTTAGTACGTCTAATATAATCAATACTACTATTTATAGCTATTGTTTTTAACCACATCTCAAATGAAATGTTGTTAATATAACTATCTAGCTTAGAAAAAGCTTTAGTAAAAGTAACAGATAATAAATCATCTGCTGCATCTCTATTATTTACAATACGATATATAGTACTGTATATAATTCGATTATACTTTTCATAAAGCTTTGTGAAGGCACTTTGTTTGCCTTCTTTCGCCTGTTTGATCAGATCGAAAAGCTGTTGTCTTTCTTCATCTGTCATAATTACGGGCTTTAGTGTGGGTTATAGTCAACCCAATGACTATAACCCTAGAAAGGTAATTGCAATATATGTCTGCAATACCACTCATTCCATTCATCATAGAACTTACGGAAAGTATCCCATATACATTCCATGAATTCAATCTTCAAATCACGAGTAAGTACTTCAATGGGTAGTTTGTTTACCATACCACAGACTATTCTTATTCTTACTTCAAGAGTAGTTTTAGAAGCTATGCCTATTTGCTGTAGTATTTGGGTATCATACCATGCTAGTACTTTAGACAATGTTTGTTTTTTGAAGAATTTGTGGAATTCTGTTTCTCTTATTTCCTTGTTTTGTATTCTTAAAAATACATACCAGGATGGTCTCCAATTTATCTGATTATATCTTATTGGACATTTATTCAGATAAGTATAAACAGTAATACTATTTACGACCATTGCGACGTACACTATTAGCTATTCTAAGTAATAATACGTTTATTTGCGCTAAGCTCCAGTCTGTTACACTTAGAATATAAGCTTTTGTAGCTTCAATTCCTCTGCCATTTATAGACATGTCGCTTACATAGCGCTCTGTAAATGCTTTCATCATATCATTACTGATATCTGGCATTTTTGTACCACGAATAGATTGCCTATAAGGTGGTAATGGGCATACTTCTGAGTATTCATGCTCGAAGAACAAGAATGCATCTGGATTATTACATACATTTTGTATTTCAATTGAGTCCTCAGATAATATTGTAAACTTACCTCTTTGAACAAGGTCATTCATAAGTAATGCGGAAGTAATTCTTAAACATGGTACTTCTCCTACTATATTGGCTAACAATTCATAGTTTTCTCCAATAATACGGTAGATTCCAGGATGGTTTAGTTTCATGACTTTTTGTTTATTTCTTTTTGAAAGTTATTTACTACTCCTGATATTGCAGACATACTTAAGTCTGGATATTTATCTAAGAGTTTACTTATCGCTTCAGATTCTGAGCGAGATTGATTAAGGATACTGATAAATTCAGTACGTTCGGCTTTAGAGTCAAACCATGCAAAGTATCTTATACGCATTGTTGTTTATAATTTCTTGCTTTTTCTTCAAGTTCTCGAAATTTTCTCTCGTCTTCAGGAATTAAATTACTTGCATCTATAAGATGAATAATTTCAGTGCCTCTTGTTTCCCAAAAGAAGAATATATTTCTTACTTTAGAAATTCCTTCTTTATAGTGATACTTATTCTTGTAACACTGTGGTACTACAGAATTGATACGTTGTACCAATTTCTCTTTCATTCTTAATTCCTTACTAGCCTTGTCTAGAGGTTCAGGAAGTTTTTCTCTGATAAATTTTATTAATCCCATTTCAAATTAATATTTATTGATTAAACTTAATTTAATTTGTAGTAAGTAGGTGACTCGAACACCTTATCTCTTAGTAATACCTAAGGCTTCACTACCATGCAAAGCTTACTTACTCCAGCTTTTTACGACATTAGCTTAGCCGTTAGATTACTTACGCTACTAAGCGAGTGTAATCTGTTACATAACTTGTATTGCCAGTTATCTGCTTATTGACCTATTCTATTTCTTCTATTCCGCGGTCAAAACCTGTTAGCCCCTGGAGTAAGGATTCATACCTAATATTCAGGTTGCAAGAGTTTAATCCAAACGAAACTTTCTTGCATTTGTAGTGGAGCTAGTGGCTTACGATAGCCACGTCCCAACGGCGATTCAATAGACCTAACAGTCAATGAGTTTATAAGATTAATTAAAGTATAACTCGCGTGCAGAATTAAGCCATCCTTCCAGCTTTATTATTTAACACTGTTCACAGCACTCTCTACAGGTAGGCCTTCGTTATGTTATACAATACTCCTGCTATTTTTATAATTAATCTTATTAGTGGATATGTAGCCGACCAAAGCTACATATCCTATGGTCTTGAGAATGGTTAGTTCTCTTTATTACTGATCTTGATGATACTCGAATAATGATATATGACGAAACATATATGATACAAGATACACATTATTCAGTCTGATTTGATATCTCGACTAAAGCAGTTCAGTACTATTACTAATACGGGACAATCTTATTGTCGCGATCTCAGACATATGATCAGTAGTACACAATAATTCCACACTAATGATACAAAGATACGTAGTATGACCTGTTAATTCAGGTCTTTGTGTCGTCCAATATACTTTCGGCCCGTAGGGCACTATAGATATTCCTCCATAAACACTAAACTTGTTTAGATACAAAGATACTCAAGTTTGGAATCTCTTTTATTTTAGTTTTTTAGCCTGATTAACCGTTACGGCGGGGAATCAAACTATTCCAGCGATAAGACCAGGAATTGGGAAAGATTTCGTCAAGCTCGTTTTGAGACTTGTCGATATCTTTGTCAATATCAATGAGGTCTTTGTCAAACTGCTTCTTCAGTGTCGGAGCTTCATCATTCCAGGCCGTAACTGGCTTCTTACCACTCTTCACTTCTTCTGCGAGATTGTGCAAGTCCTTCATATAGGTCTTCATTCTCTGGTTCACGCGGTTACTACGGCGTAACTGCAATGCTGCGGATTTCTCAGTGTATTCACACTTTTGAACCACGTCGATGAGTTCGTTCGTAAGTTTTTCCTTACGGCGCTCGGCAATCTTTTCAGCTGCTTTCTTTACTACGTCATCGGTTACTTTGTTCGCGTTAGAGATAGATTCCTGAATGTCATCACTCTCGTTGTTTACATCAAAGATGTTCAATTTGTTTTCTTCTGCCATTTTGATAAATTTTTAAATGTTTGATACTATAGTTATTAATCACGAAATAATTTCTATGAAATTACATTTTTTAAAATATCTTTCTCTAGCTTCATATACTGCTACAGTAATATTTGTAGGACATATTTCTATAGGTCTGTACTTTTGTTTCTCACACCAATATTTTGCTGCTTCGGTTGTGAGTTTTCCAAAGTATGCTACAGCTCTAATTCTTTCTTGAATATCCTCTGTAGTATTTACTTTAACCAAAGGACCAGTTGACCTACCCATTGTGTAAAGATTCTCTACGTTCTTTGTTCAGCCTAATTTTGCGTTGGCGATAACTTTCTCTCTCACCTGCTTTTATAAGCTTACGATTACTGTATGATTCTTTACGCTTGTTAGTATTCTGTGATATCAATATAAGATATCTACTAACACGTTTTTCTTCTGCTTTCAACTCATTTTTGAGTTTATTAGCAGCTTCTTCACATACTTCTATGTAGTCCTGTCTAGAATTCTTCTCTAGTTTCTCTAGTCTAATAAATTCCTCTAGGACTTTTATTCTTTTAGTCTTACTCATTTTTGATAATTTTAAGATTAAAAAAAGAACTATCTTGCTTATTCGTATATCTTATTCGCAAGTAACCCATATCCTTCTTCTGACCTAAGCATTATGCTTGGTTGACCGTTGTATAGTCCATTGTACTCTTGAATAGTAGTTTAGCACTACTAAACTTCCATTAGGGTTTTGGTTATAAATAGTTCTAGGTTGACTGAAATCCACCATACTAACAATTTAAATTAGTAATATATAACAGCGGGCGGATACTCTGGCGGAATATCCTCCTTGGACTGTTCAGGTTGCATTCTGAGTTTACACTCATGAGTACATTCACTACAGTTGATTTTATTATCAAGTGTAGGACATTGATTAAGTACAGATAAAGGTTTAATTATATATAAGGATTTACTTATATAACTATCTAATTCATCTATACAAACTTTTAATAAATTGGCTTCTAGTGCTGGATTTACTTCCATGACTTCTTTCGATTATAAGGCTCCATTTTCTTATGTTTAGGCTTCTTCTTGAAGTCTTTCTGTTGCTTTTCATAATCTCTTTCTGTTCTTGCCATAACTAGTATAGTTTGAGAATAGAATCAAAACCTTTGATTATCTCGGGAAGCTTTGATAAGCCGTAATTGTGTAGCACTACTTTTATCTTAGAAGCTGAACTTTCTGGAGTATTGATAATAATACGTAATACTCTAGTTGTAGCCTGGTCTTCTTTGTTAAGAAGATATTTCAGTAATTCCTTACGGAATACTTCTTCATTCATCAATGATGGAGTACCAATTTCATTGAGAATATTGCTACAAAGTTCGCTTACAGCTTTTACAGTAGCTGAAGAAGCTTTGTCAGTATTTGCTACAGGAGCTATTACTACTTTTTGTAGTAAAGCTTCAGATACTTCTTTATCGTCTAACACAGCGGCAGAGATATCTTCAATCTTTGCACTTGTGTTATTGAATACTAATTCAGCCATTCTTCTGATGATTTCATCATAATTCTTCTCAGGAGCTTCTCCATGGAAGGTAATAATAATTGCTTTCATTTTACTTTGATAGTTAATTTAATAGTTATTTTAACTGTTATTGTGTATTCACCTAATTCAATATGAATAGCATCAGTAGGTAATTTACTGATAATAGGTAGTGGTGGATCTACTTTAATATTCATATCTGGATGAGATTTACACAGAGTTCTTGCTTTACTTAAGGGTATACCTAATATTTTAGTACAAGCAAGCAAATTTGCTAAATAATGGTCTGTACCGAATTTTATTTCAGTAAGTTTACGACCTTCTTCTACTTTAATATGAGGCATTAGTTCCCTCCTTTGTTAATTTCTTTTTCATATTACTTAATGTTTTAAATTGTTAATATTATTGACGACGACCAGGATACTCTGGATTTTGTTTTAAGTTAGTATCAACTAGAAATTAAAAACATAGCTTATGTTCGTTCTTTCTTAGAATAAATAGTATCTATTCTAATCACATTTGTTAATAATAAGATAACAACACTTTGTTTCTATGACTCTCTCTATAGTTTTAACTCATAAGCAGGATTGCTGTCAAACTTTCCTTATTGGAGTACCTGATTTTAACGTCTGCACGATTATAAACACAAATACGAGTATCTCGGATATTACCCGCTATTGCCGTATTCAAGGGAATAATATACGATATGCATTTACTTACGCCCCACAGGTTTGTCATCTTCTGAAGACATTCATTTAGGCAATTGCACCTATTCTCACGAACAAGTGCAATAATTATCAATAACTAAATATAAAGGACATTTTTATTCATCTTTAATAGGTATATTAGCCGTAGATTTCCTCGGTATAGAATCTGGTGTAATCTTATTTTGTTTATAAGTATCATTAATTTGTGCACCAAATTCTACATTATCGTAGTCCTTCCTGTTTTGCAAATACTCCTTGGCTATGTCACTATTCGACATTTCAGTGCCTCCTTTCATAAGTATTGCAATAAGGGCTACATCCGGCATATTCATAAATATTGAATCATATCGAGATTGTTCTTTAATATCCTTTCGGAACTGGAGAATGTCATCGATAGTTACCGGTTCGGTATACGTTGTTGTATCCGTAGTTTGTACACTTTCAACCTTATCAGGGTTAATAGCATCTTTAATATCGTCCATAATATTAGTACGTACGCTAATAGCAGTACCGATACTAACAATGAAAGCGATAATACTGAAAATTAGGGCATAAATAAGCCCGTTTTTGTTTTGGCTTTCCATTTTTGATAAATGTTTTTAGTTAATAATAAATTAATCGATTCCAAAGATATGTTTCATATATAATGGTTTAAACGTTTTAGCTGCATATTCTGCGGCATCTTCACTAATAAATCGTAGATGTGTATCCACACAAGCATACGCAGCACCAAGGCCACCGCTAGAACCCAGAGCGAAGAACAAACCCGCAGCGGAACCATCTTTAATCTTGTCCCAATCAATATGCCACCAACTGTACCATGTTTTAATTAGTTTACTTTGTTTGTGCTCTGGTATCCATGGTTTATTACCGTTAGCAATAAAGTTAATTGCTTGAGTAATAGTACATAGCTGTATATACAGCAGTACATGCTCCTCTAATTTCCTACGCTTGTCAATAGGTTTAATACCTAATACTTTACAAGCACTTTTGTAATCTTTTACTTGTTCAAACATAATTTTGATTAGTATTTGTTTAACATTTTGGATAACTGTTTAATTTGATTAGATATTATATTAAAACTAACTCTGTCTATATTTTTTATTGACTTAGCTACTTGTTCTAAATCTTCTATAACTTCTCTAATAGCTGCTTTAATACTTACTCTAGTAAGAATACTAATAGGTACTCTTGCTTCTAATTCCTGTAATTTATTATTACGAGCTTCAAGAGCTTCAGGAAATGTAGCAAATGTTCCCACTTGGATATTTTCACCATTGTGACGTATTATCACACGATAAGGCTTACTCTTATTATATCTACATAGATATATGTACTTTTGACTTTTACTTCTCGTCATTTTATAGTATCTCCTACAAAATAAGTATTATAATATAGATAATCTCTAACATATACCTCTTTAGTCTTTTTACTAAAAGGGTTCATGAGTTCTAACACATAAGTGTCTGAGTTCCGTATATACTTATTAGTCACAATATAGTTCTTATACTGTGCTTTAAGTTCTACATAATTATAATAATCATAGTCTGCACAATATTTACTTATTGATACTGTTGCTATTAATATTATAATTAATGCAATTAAAAATTCACTGATACTTGTGAGTATACTATTTGAATAACTTCTTCTGATTGTCATACTATGCTATTCTAATACATACTCTAGTAGGTTCATTATCTTTCCATTTTATACTAGGAAATGCATCTGATGGTATACCACATACATGAACTGAAGTACCTAACCATTCATCAGTACTCTTTTTTGGTTTGTTTCTATATAGAAATAGTCTACCACTACTATCTCTAGCTACCCATGCACGAATTGATTTCTTTGCTCTCATAATTATTGTTTTTAAGTTAATGAATGTACTCAGAGCGGGAATCGAACCTGCACGATTGTAATAATCATCAGAGTTTAAGTCTGAAGCGTCTACCAATTTCGCCATCTGAGCATTGTTGTTAATAAATCATTAATAATCTTATTATTATTGAAATAGTTGTTATTCCTCCACTAATAGTACTTATTATAAATAATGTTCTAAGTACGTTGTTTACTGTTTTTGAGTATGGTGCTTGCATAGTACAAGCTGCTATTATTATTGCTAATATACCACAAAGTACAGTAATTAATGTTGCTATTGCTTCTACCATAATTTATTGATTAAAATTGTTAATAAAAAGTAAGGCATTAGTTTTCATAGGTACAAACTGGAAGATTTATTTAACCTATTACTTAACACACTCGCCACGTGAAGGCTGCCTTATGAGTGCAACCAGTATATCTATATTCACATATAAATATACTAGCAATACTACTCTTAGTATTCTACAAATCCATATTAAGCTAACGGAACATGAGTTGAGGACTATCCTACGCTGTCGGTCTCTGTGTTAATAAGGTAATGGTTGTCCTCCTTGTGGTGCTTGTGTGAAGGTTGGTTGTTGGCCTTGTGCTGTAGGAGCTGGAGCTGGTTGTACTACTTGTCCTCCAACTATTTCAGGTTCTGGATTAGTTGGCATAAGCTGAGGAGCTTTATCTTCTTCAGCTGGTATACAATAAGCACTGAATGCTCTTTGTCCTGCTTCTTCAGGAGAACCTCCACGTATCCATTGTTTTTCTCCAAATTCGTCAATGTAATATTGACAGAATATACGTAATGTGGTGTAAAGAATGGGTTTTCCACCTTTCGATACAAGTGAACCAGCTTTGATTGCTTCAGTAGCTGGTCTAGTTGCTGTTGCAGGTCTTGCTGGATGGTCTGACAGATGTTGTTTGTAGAACTTCTGTGGCGGACACCAGTCAATCCAACATCCTGTTACATACTGTAATTCTTCAGGAATTGGTTGGTCTGTTTGTGCTGCTCCTCCATGTTGAATTGACAATAATGGGGTAAGCATGTTTACAATGGGTTGAATGAAACAAGTAAATGCTTGTGGTTCTTCCCAAATACACATTACATTCTGAAGCTTAGCAACTACATATTTAGTGCCTGCATTTTGCTTGCCTGCTTCAACTGTTTTGATTAACGGTTCGATTAATTTATAACGTGCCATGACATGATGCACTTAACCTGTACAGTGCTTAGGTTTTTGGTGATTTGTAAATTATAGCTATATATTACTTGATGAGGTAATACATTGAGAATGGGAGAAGTGGAAGAATGTGGGTGAGTGGTATATCATCACCCATTCACTCAAACAATGGTAAACACTATGAATTCCTTCCTGCTTCCCCCAATGTTGAGCAGCTGTGGCTGATTTGCTTCCTGTGCGCAGCCTTTGTGTTAATACTGAGTACTGTGTACTGTGTAATTACATACATTGTACTTCATCAACTCTTTGAACTAAACTACTCATAACAGTAACAGCATTTGCTACTTTTATGTCTCTTTCTACAACAGGAATAAATTCTTTAGCTACTTCACAATTAGAATATAACTCCATTGTAGTAGGGTCAATAAAGTATACTTCAATAAAACTGTTATGAAAACAAGATGGTTCATACCATAATGGTATCATCTCTACTGTTGATTCGTCGATTATACCTATAATGGAGTCCCCATTTTTAGATGTTTCGCTTACGCTTACTCCTTCTGGTACAACAGTTGGGTCTTCTACTATCTTATAATTACTCATAAACCGTAGCGTTTAAATAGTTCTACTTTCCTACGTAATTCCACATTAGTATGCGCAAATATTGTATAGCTTTCTGCAACAGTAGCACTGTCATAATCATCAGGATGTGATATTACCTTGAATGCCTCTTTAAGAGTAAGCCAATCCCACACGAATACCTTCCTGTAAGGATAGAAAGACAACATAATAAGCCAATAGCCTATATACAATTTGATTTTGTTAAGCATATTTATAAAGTTTTAGTTAATAATCAAACAAATAAGGGCTATTACAGCCCTTATATTAATCCCAATTGAACCATGCATCAGCATAATCTTCATCTGTATCAGATGGAGTAAACAAACAATCAGATAACATAATAAGTAAGATTTAGTTAATAATCCAATGATTGACAGTAGTGGTTGATTTGTATTCTGTTGCATTTTCATAAGTAAACATAACAGACCCACCGGGGACTTCCCGATTTCTAACAGGGGTGGGGGATTTGTTTTATGGTAGTCCACACACGGGCATTTATACCTCTAAATTTTTTATAAAATTTGTTAAATTTTTGTAATTATTATTAATCAATGCGTTATAATAGTATGAATGTTGAGTATAAAATAATAGGTAATACTATTCCTTTTAGTAAGTCTATAGAGTTATATAAGAGATCTGCTTACATAGGACCTACAGATGATGGATGGTCTGAAATAGTAAAAGTAGATGAACAGTATTACGTGGTACAACAAGGTCTGCCAGAGTATGAAGGGCACGTATATATGATACCAGTAGAAATAATAGAAGATAAAATTTAACTAATATGAAACTAATAGAATCTAGCGTACAGATAATTGAGGAGAAAAATCCTTATAAGATGATAGAGTTAGCAGGGAGAACTTGTTATAAGAGTGAGAATAATATAACAGAAGATAGTGCTAAAGAGTTTGTAGATCGTATGATCAAGTTAGGGCATGGAGCTATACTAGAACACGGTACTATTTATCTTACTATTGCTAAGACAGCTATGAACATTGGAGATCCTATATTCTATATTAGAAATAAGTACTCTAAAGTAAATGAAGATGATTATTTCTATTATATAACTACTAATATGCGTGTTATAGTAGAGAATAATAGATTAGATGATTTACAATATCAAGTAGAGCCTACAGAGCATCATGAGATACGTATTACAGCGAAATTTATATGTGATAGAGGAGTAAGTCATGAGTTTGTAAGACATAGAGTATTTAGCTTTGCACAGGAGTCTCAAAGATATTGTAACTACTCTAAAGATAAATTTAATAATGAAATTACCTTTATTATGCCTTCTTGGTGGAATTATAACAGTTCTATTATAGAATCTGGAGAAAGATATTTCTGCGAAATATTACAGAAATGCGAAGACTATTATAAATCATTGCTTGATATGGGTTATAAACCTCAAGAAGCAAGAGTAGTACTACCTAATGCTACTAAAACAGAACTAGTAATGACAGGTTTTGAAAGTGATTGGGAAAATTTCTTTGAACTTAGATGTAGTAAAGCAGCTCATCCTGATGCACAGAAGTTAGCTAATGAGCTAAAAGAATTGTTAATAAATGTTAAAAAGTATTAACATTATAGCGTTAAATAATCATAAATAATGTTAATAAATGTTAAAGAAAAGGTAACATAAATAGCATATTAGACGTTTATAGGGGAGTAAGAGGGGTTAGGCTACTAATGCAGACTAATAAGTTCTATATCATAAGTAAGCCATACATAACTGCTCTTACTCTAGATAAATTAATTATACTACTTTACTTAAGATAATACATATGAATAAAGAAATTAAAGTTGATAAAGCCTACTCTGGAAAGATAATATATCATGGTAATAAACCTTATCAGTTAGTACCTGAGTTGCATAAAGGTATGTGTGAAGGTTGTAGTCTATACGATAGAAGCTGCCCTTCTAGAATTACCGGTTACTGTACTCAAGGTTATATACTAAAGAAAGTAATATTATGATGCACAAAACAGAATATTATCCAAATACTCATGGACTAAAAAATATATATAATAAATTATTAAGCCTAGGTGCAACTATAAACAATCATTCTGTAATAGAATATGATGATACTGTAAAACAAAAAGTAATATCATCATATATAAGCGATGGTGAATCACCAGATATGGCTAAATATATAGTTGATTACTTTGAATATATTTATGAACACAGGTAAGAAGAATGATTTTCAGGATGGCAAATTAAGATGGGATTTACTACCATTAGAAGAGATTGAAGACATAGTAAAGCTTTATACAGCTGGTTCTATTAAGTATGGAGATAATAACTGGCAAGGCTTAGAAAACGGTTATCAACGTTATAAAGCAGCTATGTTAAGACACTTACTTGAGTATGAAAAGGGAAATAAGATTGATGAAGAAACTAAAGTAAATCATTTGGCTGCTGTAGCTTGGAATGCAATAGCTATGCTTTACTTAGATAAACACGGAAAGGGAAAAGTAAATGACAATAAATGATCCAGAATTAGCAAAGATAATAAAGAATAAGCTACCTATAGATATAAATGGTAAGCAATTTATAGTAGAACCATCTAAAGGAGGTAAGTGTGATGGGTGTTATTTTCAGAGTCAGTTAACTTGCCCAGTCAAAGCAGTTACTTATTGTACTTCTAATGGCGGTAATATATTTAAAATAAAGCAATAAAATGAGAACCTATTACTATACTTTACGTTATAGTATTAAACTAAGTTAAAGAATATGAACGAAGATAAAGTATTAGAAACAGTTTTAGAGAAACTTAATTATACCTTCTTAAAGGATGCATTGGTGAAGCCTTTAGACCCTATTATGGTTACTAAGGAAATTACAGAGCAAATTCCTACAGGGGAGAAGGATGAAGAAGGATATAATAAGTATGAAACAAAGACAGAAACAAAGGAAGTAGAATCTGAATGGGCTACTGGCATTGTTTTAGCATTGCCATCTTCATATAAAGAGGATGAATTAAATATCGGAGATAAGGTAGTATATAATAAGAAATTTGCTAAAGATTTCGATCTGTTCAAGAATAGTCAATTAGTCAAAACCTATGACGTGATAGCGATTTGTAAATAATCAATATTTATACATACATGAAATTTTTATTATAAATATTCTGGATAAACCCCGGCTTTGGCTGGGGTTTTTCTTTATACGTACTTTAAATGTTAACAAATGTTAAAAAGTATTAACAATTTTTTAACATAACCGTTTTAGTGATATGGAAGAAAAACAATGGTTATTAGCAATATTAATAGGTGTATTTGTATTGTGGGCCTGTAAAAAGTTAGAAAGATGAAAAATTTAAAAGTAGTAAAAGAAGACGGATTCTTTAAGAAAGGCGATATTCTTACATACGATGAAGAACTTGATGCGTATACTCTTGATATTACAAGTGGCGATAAGTTCAGATCGGCTATGTTAGATCCTATAACAGCAGACGAATTAGTTGAAAAAGAAATTATGGTCAAGGTATCTTCTTCTAAAGAAATCGAAGAAACTATTAACTTCTTAAATGAGAAGATTGAAGAGTATAAACAGAATCTTAAGGACACACAAGATAAGTTTGAAAAAGGAGAAATGCAACCTTGTGTTAAGGTAGAGGCTGAGACTGTACTTTATAATTTGATTAAATTTGCAGATAACGTTAAAGCTAGATTAGAAAATGAATAAATTGGTTAAGGGAGTATCTAAAACCGATTTATACAATGAATTTCTAAGAAGCCTTAATGGTATACTTAAGCTTACTGATAGGGAGTTAGAATTATTATCTACATTTATACAAATAGATATAAATACTCCAAAGCTCCCTAATATCAGTAAGAATGTAATTAGTACTGAAAATAGAAAGTATATTAGAAAGACGTTAGGTATTACTCCAGATAACTTGAGTAGATACATTACTAAATTTAAAAATTCTGGTATACTTGTGAAAGGTAGAATTGAAGATGAAGTAGTAGTCAATAAGGCTTTAATACCAGAAGTAATCGGTGATAGAGTACAAATAACTATAATTTTAAGATTGAATAAAGATGAAAATACAATCAACAATGCTTGAGCCTGGATCTATTATAGTTTGGAAAGATTATAGCTTACTTAAGAAGATTTGGTATAATATCTCAAGAAAGAATCTTCCTTATAATAAATTTACTCTTATTACTCAAAAAACAGAACTCTTAAGTATTAATGGTAATTTTGATAATGATACTGCTATATACGAACCTATACGTAAGTATAGTAAGTTAGAAGCAAATAAATTAGCCGTTATAACAGGTAGTTTACGTTATTCTAATAACTGGCTAGATATAGCTGACATTATTAATGTAATTAGACCAAATACTATAAGTAGCTCTATTACTTTAGATGAATGTAAGTATTACAGGAAAATAAATTTCAATGAAAAATCAACCAAGTATATATACTAAATTAAGTAATAGATATAATCTACCGTATCATGTTATTGAGGTAATATGCAATAGCCCATTTAGATTTGCTAATGAAGCTATTACAAATATGGAAGATAAAGCTATCAGATTCACATATTTAGGTAAAATTAAGTTAAAGAAGCAGTATGAAAAGAAAAATTGACAAATACGATCCTGTAGTTTATCCTAGATTACTTTGGGTTGCTACTGAAATTACAGATCTAGATAAGATGTTTGTATTCTGTAATATAAATGATTTTACTAAAGAGAATCCAGATACCTATAAAAATCTAGTAGAAGATTATGAAACAGGATGTACTAGTGCTATGACAATACCAGTAATACACAAGAATTCAGGAAGATCTGGTGTATTAGTACTTATTTTTGATCTAGATAGTGATGATTTATCAAATACTATACCTCATGAGGCAACACATGTTACAGATTATATATTCGATAGTCTTGGACTATCAGCAGATGTTTTCAGCAGAAATGAATGCTATGCTTATTTACTTGGTTGGGCAGCAAGTTGTATCAGTAGTAGCGTAATTAAATTTAATGAGTAATGACAAAGGAAGAAAGTATAACGATGTGGAACATTGAGAAAAATAGTGCAGATAGTTCTACATTTACAAAGAAGATGAAGAAATTATTCTCTAAAGTAGAAGAGTTGATAATGTCTGGAGAATTGATGTATGATCAGTTTAGTGGAGATATGTTAGATGCTGTAACTGATATGATTATAGAGAATACTAACAAAGAAACTACACTTGATAGAGCAGATCAGATAGATTACTTGTGTGATAAATTATATGAAAAATATACGCAGCAATATAACAACTCAGAGTCTGGAAAAGGAGATAGTGTAGTTTCAGGAGATACTACAGAAGTACAAGAATAATTCAGAGTATGTGAATCCAAATGTACCTTAGAAATTAGCTGAAAGTATACTATAGAGATTAAGTAAGGAATATTATTTAGGTTATAGAATTGACTAAAAATTAGACATTATGAATAAATACGTTTTAGATAAAAGAAAATCAATAATAAAATTAAATACTGATACATTAGATTTAAAATATATTGATACAGTATATGATATAGATTATGTGTGGATTATTGATGAAGACGGTATTCTTATAAGATCTGGCAAAGAATATAAAGTAGAAAAAGGTGATGTAGTATTACTTATGTATCGTATTGGTAATGAAAAAGAAGGAGATTTAATTATTATTAATAACAACGATTTGAACAATTACTTTGAACGTAAAAAGAAATTCTTAGAAGAAATGGAAAATGCAAAACGTACTGAAAAAGTTTGTAGTGATTGTGATCTAAAATGTGAATGTACCTCAAATTATTAATATGGATAAACTGTTAATAAACAAATACGGCAATAAAGTTCTATATGATACTGAAACTAATGCCATTAAAAATACACCCAGTGATTTTGATGTAAGAGGTGCGTTCTTTGCTAAATAGTCTGGACAAGTAATTACTGATACTGAGGTAATAAATTATAATGAAGGAGACCTAATACTGTGTTTTGTTAACTGGAATGGAGTAGATTATGATACTAAAGTAGTAGTATGCACCGATCTAGTAGCTAAAGATGACATTAGTAGATGGTTTGAAAGCTTAACTAAGAAAATAGAAGTTAATGAAACTATTTGATATTATAGGTGGTAAAGTAGTTATTCACTCAGATGCTTTAGGTATCCCATGCTTTAAAAAGGTATGGGATGCTGATAAGCCAGATAAAGAGCACGCCACTAAAGTAATTAGTTATATAGTACTTATGAATAAATGGAATAGTCCGTATGTTCAGAGTATGGAAGCTGATAGTAGAGAGGAAAAGCTAAAAAAAGAAATATTTGGTGATGAAAACTACCAATTTACTGCTGAAGAGATTAGCTGTGAAAACGACTATAAAGCGTTCTGTTATACTCGTACGCTGGAGATGCTTGATAATATGAGACTGAAATTAGATAGCATCAGTAAGTACTATAAAGAATCGCTTGACGATACTCTAGATGAGAAGAAAATTAAAGACTTATTGGCTGGTATGACCTCTGTAGGTAATGTACTTAAAAGTATTGATACTCTAGAGAATATGGTCAAGGCCGAAGAGGTAGCTATGGGTAAAGTTAAAGGTGATGCTAAGGTTAATCCTTATGAGTTGGTGAAATAATACATTAATTTATAACCTAAATTAAACAATACGTTTTAAGAATAAACTAAGCAAATTATGAAAACAAAATTGATTATTACGTTTGATTTGACTAAAGATGGTGCAGACTTCTGGGAACAAGTTAAAGAAGTAGACGCTGTATTATGTAAGGTAGTTGTTAAGAAGCCTTGGTATAAGAGACTATTTAGTTGGTTCTAAATACACTTGCCATACGTAGAGGCAATTAAAATATATCTACGTGCACTGGGGAGTTGCATAACGGTAGTGCTGGAGATTCTAAACCTCTGTATGAGTGGGTTCGATTCCTACCTCCCCAACCAATATTCATATAAACTTGCAGATATGACATATAGAGATATAGATCCAAAATTAGCTGGTATATACATTATCAAAAACAACTTAAATGGTAAATGCTACATTGGTCAAAGTGTTAAAATTAGATCAAGAATAAAAGACCATATGAGAAATGCTAAAAACGGTAAATTAGACTTACCTATTTATAGAGCAATAAACAAATATGGTTTTCATAACTTCACAATAGATATATTAGAATCATTTATTCCGGATACAGATATGACTAATACAGATCTAATTAAACAATTGGATCAATTAGAAATAAAATACATAGAAGAATACAACGCATATACAGATGGATATAACTGCACTAAAGGTGGTGATTTTGGAGTTTTAGGTCTTAAAATGACAGAAGAACAGAAAAAGAAAGTATCTAAAAATTCTAAAAAACTTGTTGCATCTGGAGTCTTTGGTAAGCGAGTTTATCTATACAATTTTGTAGAAAAGTATTACATATATGCATGGACAATAAAAGATGCGGCTTCTATTACCAAATTAAGTCGTTCTAATATTGGTAGATTGTGTAACAATACCTATATTCATCCTTTCTGTAATAATTTTATCGCAGCTTCTACTAAAGAAGAACTAGAAGACAAAAAGTCTAAAATTCCTGAATGGTTAGAAGAATATGAAAAGAACAAAGCTACTTTAGTTGAAAGACATAGAAATGATAAAGTTTATTTCGGAAATTCTAATTGGATTAAAGGAATGGTAAGCCTTAATAAAGGCAAAAAGATGTCAGAAGAACAGAAGGAAAAATTAAGAATAGCATCTACTAAGTATCTAGTTTATCAGTACACACTAGATAATGTATTAGTTGCTACTCACATAGGAATGCACAATGCTGCAAAATCTGTGAATACTGATTATAAGTCAATACAAAGAGCTTGTAATGGTAGAGCTAAAACATGTAAAGGCTATATTTGGAAGAAAGAATTAATGCAGTCTGACTGCAAGCAGACTGCTTAAAATACCAGTCCTTTGAAACTATAATAGCAGAAGGAAACTTGTTGGATAGGTAGTTATCGTGAACAGGTAGTCTGGGGTAAACGTTAGCCCAGGTAAGGAGTACTAAACATAAACTGAATTGCAGTCACTGGAAATCTCCTTATAAGTAGTTTATCAGAAAAACTGTAATGTAGTATATTCAAACTGCACGTTAAATATTAAAGGATTTGGGCGCAGAAGTGCGATCCGTACTGATAAACTACTTAAAAAATATTGAAGCTTTTGAGGAGCAACGTAACTTCCTAAGTCACTTACTATCTGATCAATAGTAAACACAGCTAATGAAGGACTGGATCGTAAGCCAGCGTGTTAAACAGGTGTCACGTATAAACCTGTGTACTGCGGATTGGTGAAAAGGTATCATTGGTGGCTCATAACCATCGGTTCCCGTTCGAGTCGTGGATCCGCAACATCATGTTTTTAATATTTAAAAATCAATAAGTTGGGAAGGGGTTCGTTGTGAAACGCGCCCCTTTTTTAAAACAAATATGGTAGACTTTAATAAAAAGATAGTAAATAGTAATAAATTTCGTTAGGCTTCAATATAGTTTCTAAATACAGGACAATACTGTCAGTATCCAGAAGGAACCACAGAATTTTACAAATTCTGGGATGAAGAAAGAGATAGATGTATTAATGGTTATACTGCTGATGATGGAGACTTTATCAGTGGATATAACTATTTTTATTTAAACTATTGTCCTATATCTAGAATAGTTAATCATATTACTACTGATAAGTTAGGTAATACAGTAGTAAAACGTGTTAATGAGGTTAGCTTTCCTGATTTTTGGGATTATGACTATTACTATTTTAATGCGGTATAGGAAGCAGAAGAAGTAGGTAAACACTTATGTTTATTAAAGTCACGTAGAAAGGGTTTCTCTTATAAAGGAGGAGCTATGGCTTGTCGTAACTATTACTTAATTCCCAATAGTAAGACATTTATATATGCATCAAATAAATAGTATCTAACTGATGATGGTATTCTTACTAAAGCATGGGACTATATGGACTTTATAGATAAGAATACAGCATGGGGTAAGAAGAGATCTGTTAATACTTAGATGCGTAGGCGTGCTGGTTTCTATACTAAAGATGATTACGGTAATGTAATAGAAATGGGTTATAAATCAGAGATTATTGGTGTTACTCTAAAGGATAATCCTGATGTAGTTCGTGGTAAGAAAGCTAATCTTATTTTGTTTGAAGAGGGAGGTTCTTTCTCAGAATTAGGGGCTGCATGGCAAATTGCAAGACCGTCAGTAGAAGTGGACGGTATAGCATTTGGTACTATGATCGTATGGGGAACAGGTGGTGACGAAGGCAGTGCATTTGAAACTATGAAGGATATGTTCTATAATCCAGATGGTTATAACTGTTTAGGATTTGATAACATATGGGATGAAACAGCTACTACTAATAAATGTGGATTCTTTGTACCTCAATATACTAACCTTGATATACGTGATAAAGAAGGTAAACGTATATACATGGATGAGGATGGTAATACGTTTAGAAAAAAGTCTTTAGAACATATATTAGCCGAAAGATAGATAGTAATATCTAATGCTACTAGTAATGCAGCAGTAGACCGATATGTAGCAGAGAGACCTATTACTCCTGCTGAGGCTATGCTAGAATTTAATGGTAATATATTTCCTAAAAAAGAATTATAGGAATAGCTATCTTTACTTAGAACTAATAAGAAACTATATAATCATAAATAGGTAGGGGATCTAGTATAGCAACCTGATGGTACTATTAAATGGGTAATTAAGAAGACTGGAGACATAACTCATTATCCTTTAAGAACTAAAAGAGATGAAACTACAGGAGCTCTGATAGGAGATGACCCAACTGGATCTATAGTAATATGGGAACATCCAAATAAGGATGCTAGCCCTGGACTTTATATAGCTGGTATTGACTCATATGACTATGATGAATCAAGTACTACATCTCTAGGTTCCTGCTTTATATATAAGCGTGTTCAATCTATAGAACAATATTCAGATATTATAGTAGCTGAGTATACTGGTAGACCTAAATCAGCAGAAGAGTTTTATGAAAATGTAAGAAAATTATTGTTATATTACAATGCTAGAGCAATGTATGAAAATCAAAATAAAGGTATATTTGTTTACTTTACTAATAAGCATTGTGATTACTTACTAGCTGACCAACCTGATATTATTAATGACATTGTTAGTAATTCTAAAGTAAATAGAAAAAAAGGTTGTCATATGAATAAACAGATCAAATAGTGGGGTTGGGGTCTTATAAAAGACTGGCTTAATGATATTAATGCTGATGGAAAGAAAAATGTATACAACATTATGTCAGAACCGCTATTAGAAGAACTCATAGCTGCAAATGATGTAGTTAACGTGGATAGGGTAATGGCGTTGACACAAGTAATGATATATAGAGAACAGCTATATAATGTTAAAGTAAAAGAAGTAAAAAAAGAGAATAGAAATAGGGTATTATTTGATGGCCCTATATTCACTCAACAGTGGTTTCGTGACGACGAAGCAGCTGATAATATAGAAGCATATATGTTTTAATTATGAGAAATATTAATCAATTTCCCTTATAGAGACTACCTATGTCTAAGAAGACTCAAGACTGGAAAGAAGCTTGTGTAGACTACATAGCGGGACATAGTCAGGGTAGTTCTAGAGATGGTAATAATAGAAGCCGCAAAGAGGAAATGTAGACTTACTATGATCTTTATAATAGTATATACAGCGAGAAAGATCTTAAGTACGTTACTAATCCGTTCAAACAATAGGATGGATTTCCAGCTATGGCTCAGGACTACAATATAATAAAACCAAAAATTGATTTACTTTTAGGAGAAGAAACTAAAAGACCGTTTAACTTCAGAGTAGTACATACTAGTGATATAGCTACTAGCGAAATACAGGATAAAGCTAAACAAATGATTGTTGATTATATTCAAGCGACAATCATGAGTAAACTAGGACCTGAAGAACAAGCTAGGTATCAAGAAGCATTATAGTCTGGAGAAATAATGACTCCTGAGTAGATACAAAAGTACATAAGTAAAGACTATAAGGATATTGCTGAAATAACCGCATATCATAGTCTTAATTACTTAAAGAATAAATTAAATATTACTCATGAGTTCTTTAAAGGGTGGAAAGATGCTTTAATAGGTGGAGAAGAAATATACTACGTTGGTATAGTAAATGGAGAACCGTGTTTGCAGCGTATTAATCCAATATACTTTGATTATGATTCAGATACATCTGACTTAGAGTTTATACACGAGGCTCAATGGTGTTGTTATGAGATGATTATGTCTCTTACTGAAGTATATGATAGGTTATATGATAAAATGTCAGAAAAACAACTAAATGAGTTACTAGATATGATGGATGATCGCTCTAAAGGTGGTGTAACTCCAGAAGTAAGAAAAACATCTTTAGACTATCCTCACATTAAAACTCACAGTATAAATGGTTTTAGTTCTAATCCTTTTGAAGAAGCTGATAATATACACGTATGGCATTGCTGTTGGAAATCTTTAAAGAAGATTGGTTTTGTCAATATAATTAATCCTGAAACAGGTATGCCAGAAGAGTATCAAGTAGATGAAACCTATAAAGAAACAGGTAATGAACTTGATGTTGAATGGAAATGGATTATTGAAGTATGGGAAGGATATAGAATAGGACAAGATCTATATGTTGGTATATAGCCTGTTGAGTACTAGCATATATCTGCTGATAATCCTAATGCTCAAAGATTACCATATACTGGAGTAATATATAACAATACTAATAGTAGACCACGTAGTCTTGTTAGTATGATGAAGCCACTACAATATATGTATATTGTACTATGGTATCGTCTTGAATTAGCTATGGCTAGAGATAAGGGTAAAGTAGTTACTATGGACATTACTTAGATACCTAAGTCTATGAATATAGATGTAGCTAAGTGGATGCATTATTTATCGGCCCTTGGAGTTAACTTTGTAAATCCTTATGAAGAAGGTTGGGATATTCCAGGTAGAGAAGGTGGTAAGCCTAGTCAGTTCAATTAGATATCCGCGCTTGATCTTACTATGGCTAATACTATAGACTAGTATATTAATCTAATGGATAAGATAGAATCTATGTTATCTGAAATATCCGGAGTAAGTAAACAAAGAGAAGGTTCTATTTCATCTAATGAATTAGTAGGTAATGTAGAAAGATCTGTAGTATAGTCAGCTCATATTACTGAACCTTGGTTTTGGGTTCATAATTAGGTAAAAAAAGAGTGTTTAACTATGCTATTAGACACAGCTAAACATGCTTGGAAAGACAATAAGACTAGTATACAGTACGTATTAGATGATGCTACTAGAGCATTTTTAACTTTATCGGATGATTTCTTCTATGAAGACATGGATATATTTGTAGAAGATACTACTAAGAACCAACAACAAATAGAAGCTCTTAAGAACTTAATGCAACCTGCTATGCAAAATGGAGCTAGTTTACTTGATATAGCTGAGATTATTACTATGGATAATGTCACTATGATTAGAAGTAAATTAGAAGAAATAGAGCAGAAGAGAATGGAATAGCAATAGGCTATGGAACAAGCTCAAGCAGAACGTGAACAGCAAATGGCTCAGATTCAGAATGAAATTAAAGAAGAAGAGCTTATGCTTAAGGAAGCTGAAATGGATCTTAAGAAATATGAGATTGATTCTAATAATGCTACTAAGATAACTGTTGCTCAATTAAATGCTTATAGAGGTGCTGAAAATATGGATCAAGATATGAACGGAATACCAGATCCTATAGAAATAGGTAAACAAGCCATTGAACAACAAAAGGTAAATTCTGATATTACTTCTAAACAATTTGAGTTCAATAATAAGAAACGTGAAATGGAAATGAAACGTGAAATTGAGAATAAGAAGATTGAGCTTGAAAAGCAGAAAATGAAGCAAGAAATGGAATTACAGAAGTAGAAAGATAAAGCTGCTATGGAACGTGAACAATTAAAAGCACGTACTGCAAAACAGAATAAAGTAGTAGGAGAGAAGTAATATGAATAAATTGAAGAAATTTGGTCTGTATTTATGGCAATTACCACAGAATATAATAGGTAAAATATTATTTATTTTATACTCTGGAACTATTATAAATATAGACGATAACACCAAAGTAAAAGTATCACCTAATATGAAGGGAGGAATTACACTTGGCAAATACATAGTAGTACATAATCATAAGTATATCAAACATGAATATGGACATACTATACAGAGTAAATATCTAGGTCCATTATACTTGTTAGTAATAGGTTTGCCATCTATACTTCACGCAGCTGTACACAAGTTGTGGTGTAAAAATGATGACTATTATCATTTCTATACAGAAAAATGGGCTAACAAATTAAGTGATAAATATTATAAAAATTAAGAGGAATAGATTATGGCATGCGGAAAAGGCGGATGGAAATGGTCTGAAGTATCATTTACTATTGCGTGATAAGATAGCAAGGGTAGATGAAAAACCATTGATATCTCTTAGAGCTCATTCTTCTGATCCTAAAAATCTTATTAATTTATTAGAGTTATATTTAGAAATATGTGAATATTAACATGGATAAACAAGCATTTAAATAGAGAATACAAAACCTAAAGTCTTACCAGGAGAATAATCCCGGTAAAGGCTATTGGGATTGGAGGAATAGTTTACCTGATAATCTTAAGTATACAGATGATACTGAATATAATATGCGAGGAGCATATGAATCAGGAGCTTAGCCTACTTTAGAAAATGACGGATTTTATCATTTGCCTACTAGAAATCCTCAAACCGGAGAAATATTAAAAACATCTTTACATCCTACATTCTGGAAAGGATTAGCAGAAGATGCTAAAATGGGTTACAATACTTACTTTGTTGGAGATAAAGTATATACTAAATCAAAAGAAGAAGGTCCTATAAACGTGTATGCAGATGGTGGAGAAGTAGCTCGTAAATCATTGAAAGATATACGAAAAGAATCAATCATAGAAGACAAATTGGACTATGATGTAATGTTGTAGAATCAAAATGCTTACTAGAAAGAATTCGCTACTAATTGGTATAAACAAAGAGCTAAAAATCCAAAGTATAATTCTCAATTAGGAGGAAATAAATTAGATAAAATACTAGCAGATATAGATAAAGCTACTTGGAAGAATCCTACAGAAGCTATGAGAGATAACTTAACATCGTAGGGTTACACTCCTACAGATCAGAACTAAGTTGTCTATTAGGATCAATATAGTAATTACCAGCATCATCCTTTAAAGTCTAATTCTTACCTCTAAAATCCCAAGTCTACGCATGTTTCTCATTAGCTTGATTTACATAATCAAAATATTGAGGATCATTACTAGGTATATTTATATTTGGAGTAGAATCTAAGATAGCTGGATTGTTATCTCCTACTATGTGACCTACACCTGAACATGAATTAAGTCATTTTACAGATTTATTGAAATCAGGGAGAACAGATGCTCATGCTGGTAACAATATGTTTTATCAAATGTCAAAAGATTTGACAAAAAGAGTAGGAGACGGCCATGATAATTACTTCTTATTACCTACTGAACAGAAAGCTCATATGAATCAACTTAGAGAATGGATGTTCAAGAATGGTTATATTAATAAAAGAGATCAGAAGATTACTACAGAGTACATGTCTAAAATTCTAAAGAAATTATAGAACATAGAAGGAACAAAAGGTTTAAGAAGAGCGGCTCAGTAGTTTAAAAGTAATAGAACTTTTACAAAATGGTTTAATTCTATACCGTTAATTGGAGTTGGAGCAATTGGAGTAAATAAATATTTTGCAGATGAAAATAAACAAAAAGAATAAATATGCAGAAAGAATAAAAAATAAGATTTTGGATCTTATTAATTCAATAGAAAGTTCTAATAAAGAACTAAAATTCTATGAAGAATATAAGACTGCGTATGGTGATATTTATCCCAACACATAGGAATGGCCTACAGATAAACAATATAGAATATTAAAAAAGTTTAGCAATAATTAGTATTTTACGGATAAAGAGAAGAACTTTATTATAAACTATTTAATAGATTGTTTGGTAGAAAATCAGCCATTTGATTGTTCTAGTCTAGGACCTAATAAATACTTAAATGAATGATCTAATAGACTATACAGGCATTATGCCGGTTTATCCCATACCTTCATATAAGTATGGTGGTATTCACATTAAGAAAAAGAATAGAGGTAAGTTTAACGCTCTAAAGAAAAGAACTGGTAAAACTACTGAGGAACTTACGCATAGTAAGAATCCTTTAACACGTAAAAGAGCAATATTCGCTTAGAACGCTAGACGTTGGAAACATAAAGGAAGAAAGAAAAACAATTAATCTAATTATATATAATTATGGATAATAACACATTGAACGGCTTTGAAGTATTTGAAGAATTCATGCCAGGTAGTGTAGTAAATAACAATACATCTATTAATGATAGCGATATTATAGATGGAGCAAGTGAAGAATTAACAGAAGAGGAATTAGAAGCTCTTACTAAAAAAGGTAAAGGTAGCTCTAATGATGATAAGGATGCTAAACAGGATAAAAAAGAAGATAAAGATGATAAATAGGATCCTGATGATAATTCTTCTAAGGATGATAAAGATAATAAGAATGATAAAGTAGATGATGATACTGTAATTGATGCAGATAATCAGATAGATGATAATACTGAGGATAATGCAGTAGCTACATTCTTTGAAGCTTTATCAGATAAAATGGGTTGGGAATTAGATGAGGATGAAGAAATACCTCAAACTCCTGAAGAACTAGTAGAGTACTTCCAAGAGGTAATTGAAGAGAATTCAGTACCACAGTACGCTAGTGAAGAAGTAGAAGCACTGGATAAGTTTGTTAAAAATGGTGGTAATTTGAAGGATTATTTCCAAATTGATGGAGAGCTAGATTTGGAAGATTTTGAGATTGAAGATAATGAAGTAAATCAGAAATTAGTTATTAAGGAATTCCTTAAAGAAAAAGGGTTTAGTAGTAAGCAAATAGATAAGAAGCTTACTAAATATGAAGATGCTGGTTTACTTGAGGATGAAGCTACGGATGCATTAGAAGCTCTTAGAGACATTAGAGAGTAGAAGAAACAACAGCTATTAGAAGAGCAAGAAAAGAGTGCTAACGAGCTTAAAAAGCGTCAACAGGAGTATTTTAACTCCGTTGTGACAGAAATAAAGGGCATGGATAATATTCGTGGAATTAAAATACCTCAAAAAGATAAATAGGCATTATTAGAATATATATTCAAACCCACAGCTGATGGAAAGACTCAGTATCAGAAAGACTATTCCAAAAGCGTGAAAAACTTACTCGAGTCTGCCTACTTTACTATGAAAGGTGATACTTTACTAAAGGCAGCAAAGAGTGAAGGCTCTACTGCGGCTATTAATAAATTTAAAAATAGCTTAAGTAAAACAGGAGTAAGTAGAAAGACTAGAAGACAGGATAACACTAGCACTGAGTCTATGTGGGATTCTTTTGCACGACAATTGCGTGTAGATTAAATAACAACTAAATTATAATTTACTAATATTTTATGGATAATAATATTCTTAATAACTTAGTTCTGTACAAAGGTAAGCGTTTCTCTGACCTGATTGATACGAATAAGATTTCAGCAGCTTCGCAATAGAATCCGTATCAGGTTGCTACCGTGTTGTCTTATGTATTTGGAACTAAAGATAATGGTTACAATACTTCCCTTGACATGCTGACTGGCGGTCTTGGTAATGTAATGACTATTGATAAGCCGAGCTGGGAGTGGAATGTAATGATTGATGCAGATAGAGCTATTACCATTAGAGATGCTAAATGGAATGGTGCTGCTATTGAAGACGATACTACAGCTGGTTTAGGTAATACTCCTATTTATCTGTGGTTAGAAGAAAACTGGTTTGGTCCTACAGCTATTCTTGAACTTGATAATAAAGATTATCAGTTGCGTGTTGCTGGTGCTCCGTATCAGGATGGTAATTTGTGGGTTTATACTTGCTTTATTGCAGATGGTAATCCTACTTCATATATACCTGCTAAATATTTGAAAGCTGGTTCTCAAGTATCTCGTCTTGCTTCTGCTGTTGAGGAATACAGTGAAGAAGGTGATATCCTGAACTATAGTACTCACTTTAAGATGCGTAACTACCTGACTACTATTCGTATTAATTACGATATTACAGGTTCTGCTTACTCTACAGTAATGGCTATTGCATTGCAAGATCCTAAGACTGGTAAGAAATCTTATTTGTGGGCTGACTATCAGGAATGGCTAGCTCTGCGTGAGTGGTATAAGAGATGTGAACGTATGCTTGTTTACATGAAATCTAATGTAAATAAAGATGGTTCTTGTAACTTGAAAGGTACTAACGGTCGTCCGGTATTTATTGGTGCCGGTTTGCTGGAACAGATTGCTCCGTCTAACAAGCGTATGTATACTAGATTGACAGCTGAATTGCTTGAAGATTTCTTGTTCGACCTGTCTTATAATGTACTTGGTACTAACGAACGTAAGTTTGTTGCTTTGACTGGTGAAATGGGTATGAGAGAATTTGACCGTGTATTGAAACAAAAAGCGGCTACGATGAACTTGATTGATACGAAGTTTATCAGTGGTTCTGGTCAGGCTTTGGTTTTAGGTGGTCAGTTTGTAACATACAAGATGACAAATGGCATCGAGTTGACATTGAAACATTTCCCGTTGTATGATGATCCTACTTATAATCGTTTGTTACATCCGGTATCTGGTAAACCACTGGAATCTTATAGAATGACGTTCTTGGATCTTGGTAGACGTGATGGTCAAGCTAATATCGTTAAGGTTGTTCGTAAGGACCGTGAGATGGTTATCTGGAATACTTCAGGTTCTGTAGCTCCGGGAACTGGTTACTCTAAGAATAAATCCACAGTAAGATCTAATGCAAAGGACGGTTACTCTGTTCACTTCTTAGGTGAAATGGGTATCATGCTTCGTGATCCCAGGGCATGTGGAGAACTTATTATGGAAGTTGAAGATTAATAAAACAGGGGTGATTAAGTTCACCCCTTTTATTTAAAACTTATAAATTATGGATATTATATTAAAATTCGCCCGTACAAATCCATGGGCTGGAATAGCTAAGTATAAGAATTGTAAAGATTATATCAGTACTTACTGGACAAGATCTGGTAATAGATATACTGGTTTAACCCCAGAAGATGCTAGACGTTTGGAGAAAGAAATGGGATATGAAGAAGGACATTTATCTCCACAAAGTGGATTCTGGAAAACATATGCAATCGGTTTAGGCGCAAGAGATAAAGTTTTACATACAGAGAGGCCTGAAGATGAACTTGCATATTTATTTTTAAAAGGACACAAAAGAGTAGCAAATGGAATCAATAATCTTAAACCTACTCACGATTATGTTCTTGTAAATAAAGAAATTGAAGCTGAAGAAGCTAACAAAAGAAATAAAGCTAAACGTGAGGCATTCTCTGAATTTAATAAGATGTCAATTGAGGAAATGCGCAAATGTTTACGCTTATATGGTCACAAGACTGATAATATCAGTAATGAGCTAGTTGAAAGTAGTTTATTTGATCTTATTGAAAATAATCCTGATAAGTTCTTCTTGATTTGGGTAAACAACAAAGTAAGAGATACTCAATACATTATTGAAGCAGCTATTTCAAAGAATGTAATTCGTAAATCTAAAAATATCTATTACTATGGTACTGATATCATTGGTAGAAGTTTAGAAGATGCGATTGCTTCATTGAATGATAAAAAGAATCAGGATATCAAAATGACTATACTTCAAGAAATTGAATCTAAGTAAAAGTAAACATGACAGTATTAGAAGCACATATAGCATTTAAGATTGAAGCAGATAAAAATGCCGTTAATATTGGTATATCTGGTTGTCCATCTTTCTTACCTGAGGAAATTGATTATTGGTTGTACACAGCGTATCTAAGTAAGATAGCTACTAAAGCTACTGGTAATAATACTCTTAGAATACCATTTGAAGGTAATGTAAAAAGAGTAGCAGACTTAGAAGGTTTAGTAAAAACTGATAAGGGATTGTCTTTACTAAGTGAATCTATAAGTAATAGACTTACTATGAATAATTTCAAATCTAGTATTACTTATGGTGATGATACTCAAGATAAGCGTATGTACTTCTTAGAAGGAATTTTACATTTTGGTAGTAATAAAATAGCTACAGTAAAACTTATTAGTCACGAACAAGCTACTAGATTCTTAGAAACTTATAATAATAAACCTTGGATTGAAGAACCTGTAGCAATACTGGAAGATAATAAGTTAATAGTATTTATAGATAGGGATCTTATGGTAGGTCCCTATACTATAGATATTACTTATCTAGCATACCCAAGAAAGATTAATAATCAAGATATTACGTCTACTCTAGATGAAATTCCAGAGTATATGCAATATGAAGTAGTTAAATTAGCTGCTGACATGGCAATTGAGAATATTGAATCTCCAAGAACTCAAACACATCCACAGTACGTAGCACAATTATCAGAGTAATATGAGTAGTAAGGAAATGCAAATGGAATTCGAAAGACGAATTCAACTTATTAGCCCAGATCTTATTATAGATGAGAAACCTAACTCTGATCTTATATTTTCAATACTAAATGAAGCTCAAGATAGGTATGTAATGATGAACTATGTTGGTGACGACCAAATGGAAACTGAAACCAATATACATACTAGAAATACAGATTCTATTAAGAGTTTATTAGTAGAAAAAGAGTTAACTGCAACAGGTACTACTCTTAATGGTTTCACAAGATATAGATTACCATACATGTCTACTGAAGAATATTTCTTATATGTACATTCTTTTAGTAAAGTAAAAGGTACATATAAACAATACAAAGATTTTGTTAGAGTAGATAATCAACTGGTTAAGTATAGAGATCTTGGTAAGTTTATTAAAACTGCATACAATACACCTATTATTAGGCAACCTGCTGTTGCATTAGTATCAGATCCTACTACTAAATATAACTATATAGAAGTAGCAGTAGATGCATATACTACATTAGGTAATGTTACATTAACTTACTATAGAAAACCATTAAGATTTAATACTACTGATGGAGCTAGTAAATGTGAACTACCAGAATCAATTCATAGTGAAATTGTAGATTTAGCAGTTAATATGTTTATTACTGAAGGTAAATATAGATTACAAGTAAAACAACCAAATAATCAACAATAATGAAGTATATTGAATTACAAGCAGCATTTGAATTAGAAATAGATCAATTAGATGACAATCTAACAAAACCTACTACTTCAGATATTGAGTATTGGTTAATGGCTGGATTAGATAAATTTATCAAAACTAGATATTCTGGTATTAATTTCAAGCAAACTGGATTTGAACAAGACCAAAAAAGAATTGATGATCTTCGTACATTAGTTACTAGAAAATCTTATCAATTTACTACATATCCAGAAGAGTATACAGTTACTCTGCCAGATGATTATATGTTTACTGTAGGAGAGACAGCTGTAATATTTAGTTACGATCATTGTTGGCCTGTGGGCCCAAGTGGTCAACCAAGAACTAAAAACACAGATGTGTTAGAAGCCACAGTAGAAAACATAGACAGACAAAGACAAAATACTTTGTCAGAATATAGATTACATGGTAGATCCGCCAGACCATTAAGATTATATGAAGGAAATGAAATTCATTTATATACAGACGGAAATTACAATATAAGAAATTATATTCTCACTTACTTGAGAACTCCTAAAAAGATTAGCCTTACTGATGCACCATTTGATGAGTACACAGATATGCCAGTTGCAACTCACAATGAGATAGTTAAGTTAGCGGTAGAGTTGTATTTGGAAAATAAGGCTAATCCAAGATATCAATCGTATATGAACGAAGTTAGTACAATGGAATGATTATACGAATAGTTTAGTTTGACGAGGAAATCTGAAACACGAAAGTAGAAGAACTAATCAAAATGTTAAGCTAGACGTCTATTTAAGTTTAACAATAAAAAACAATAATTATGTTACAACATGTGAACACAGTACTTATTGGTACTGAAGTACCTGCATCTTATACGACAGCAGATACATTGACAGAAGGTCAAATTGCATTATTTGATCAAAATAGAGCAATTGTAAAAGATGCAGCTGATGCTAAAGCTGCTAGTTCATTGTATATCGGTGTTTGCGAAGGCAAAGAAGATGTTTACAATGAAGTAGGTACAAAATCAACTAAGTCAGTTATTCGCTTCTCAATGCCTATCATGAAAGGTTCTAAACCTCACATGGTATTTAGTGAATATGTAGCTGCAGCTGAAGATAAAATTGTAATCACAGCTACTAATGTTACTCCGGAAGTTGGTCATCGTTATGTATTACGTTTAGTGTACAATGACATCTATGAGGCACCTGGGCAATTTACTCATACTTATGAAGTAATTGCAAAGAGTACTAATGCAACTGATTTGATTACAGCTTTCAAAAACAAAATCAACAAACACAAAGAAGCCAGAGTAGTAGCAACTAGTGATGCTGCTGTTCTTACATTGAATGCTAAGGAAATGCCGTACAACGAAGGTATTATGTTAGACTCAAATTATTCTCAGGTTTCTGTGGAAGCATTTATGTGGAAAACTATTCCTTCTGGTTTGTTGAGCAATGTAATGTATCCTATTGCTAATTTGACAATTGCTAAAACTCAAGGTACTCCTGGTAAAGGTAATCCGAAGATTGTTCGTGATCGTGAAAATGCGGCTCTTGGTTATAGAGGTATTACTCATCGTGCAAACGGTATCTATCCGCACATTGCTCCTGAATTGAAAGCTGATTTAAGTGCTACTTACGATACATTGTCTATCGAATGGGATAATAAATATCTTAGTGATGATAATCAATATATTAAAACAACTCCATTAGCTTGTGAATTGTATGTAAATGCTGGTGAACTTGATGACTCTGCATTTATGACAGCTTTAAAAGCTTTTGTAGAAGTTGCTTAATCAAAAAATATAATTCAAACCAAAAAGGGGATTGGGAGTAATATCCCTTTCCCCTTTTATTTTATATACGATTGATATGGAAATGAATGAATCATTGTATTATGCAGAAATAAAACTGCTAACTACGTATTGCCACAACTGCCTAGATAACAAAATGAAGGATAAAATAATGATGTTTCTGTTTAAGAAAACACTTTATGATAATGCTACTACTTTGAATCTTGCAGATGATGCAGAACAGTATTATAATGAAATGCTGAATTTACTTGATATGAGAACGTGTAATTGTACTATTGATGACTGTAAAAATTGTAAAGATGGATATTGCGAATTATGTAAGTAAAGTTGGTGAATTAGTTAATCAGTCTACTAAGTACAATACAAAACTGGATAGAACTTCTATTACTAATTTAGTATTATTGTTACATTTAGACAAATTATCTAGTTGGGCCAGTACTAAATTGGGTGATGAAGATTTTCCCATTACTCAGGAGGATGTAGATAAAATTATAGGATATATACATTGTTTAAAAAAACAAATTAATTTCTATCCAGAAAAAGATATCGACAATGATTGTATATTGACAGAAATTGAAGAACACATAATCCAAGAGTAATATGAATAAAAAGATATCACAATTTGAACTAACAACTAAACTACAGGAGCAAGACCTCATTACCCTTGTACAAGATGGTAGTAATAAAAATATTACTAGTGGAAGCTTTACTACATCACTATCAGGTACATTTGCTACTAATGAGAGAGTAGATGCTGTAGAAGAAGATGTTGAGATACTAGATACTAAAGTAAATGATAATTATAAAGATCTTAGTAATAAGATAGTAGAAGGAGATACTAGTGTAACTACTAATCTTAATAGTGCTATTACTAGTTACTATGATGTATTGAATAATAAGATCATTACTTTAGATACTAAGCATGACACCGATATGTCAGAGATTGGTGGTACTATGCAAGAGTGGATAGATGATATTGACAATAGATCTACATTACAACAATTACAAGATGCACTTAGTAGACTTACTGTAGCTGAGAATACTATCACTGCTTTAGCAGAAGTAATTGCAAATGGTGGAGGTAGTGGTTCTACCCCAGGCTATCACACCCAAAGTACTGCTACAATATTTCCTTTGTCTGGTTATTATAAAGCGAATGATGCATCTCCATTGGCTACATCTGATACATTAAATCAAGCATTGTCTAAACTTGAAAATCAAGTAGAAGCAGTGGCTAGTAGTTCTGGTTCTTTACCTGTAATTAAATCAACAGAAACAACACAACCTTCCGATGGTACATTGTATACTTCTTTAAAAACTGAAAAGACCTTTTTAAATAAATATGGGGATACTGCAGAAGGTAGAATAGACTTTAAAAATGGTTTACAGGGTGGAACAATATTTAGATCTGGTTGGGATGGACAAGGCGCTAGTTTGTATCCTTTTGGAACTAAATGGAATTTAGAGCTTGATAATTTATTTGTAAGAGGTAACATGACAGTTAATGAACTTACAGTAAATGAGATAAAGGCTGTCGGAGGAGATTTGTTAGTTACTTTAGGAGACATGAAATGTACTAAAGTAGAAACACTTGCTGATGGATATAAATGCTATTTTGATACAGAAGATGGAACTAAGTACAATGAATTTGTAGTTAACGATATGGCAATATGCCAACAATTTGATGGTAAAAATGTTAAAAGATATTGGCGTAAAGTTAATGAAGTTGGAAGAGATTATATTGTATTATCAAAGGATGTATGTGAACCAAATAGCTCAGAGCCAGGAGAAGGAGATACTATACTTCAGTTAGGGCACATGTATGAAGCTGATCCAGATTATAACTTACAAATGGATGAGCGTCGTAATGCGATCTATATTAGTGCTAAAGGTATGAATGCTCCTAGATTGACATTCTACAAAGGTATTGACGAGTTTACTCTGGCAGATGATCCTGTAGCTGGTGTAGTAAGGGAAAGAGTTGTAATTGGTGGAGAACAAACTAAATTTGTAGGTACAATTTATCAAACTTCTGACACAGGAATCGTTAGAGTACCTGTATATAAAGGTATTTGGGTTTCTGGTAATACTTACTATTATTACGATCAAGTAAGTCATAATGGTAGTTTATGGATTTGCATGAAACCAGATGGCACTACAGCAGAACCAAAAGATGAAGAAGATGATTGGCAGAAACAAGTATCAAAAGGTGAAGCAGGTACCCCAAGTGATGATGTTGCTAAATGGGTAGAAATTACTGGTGACAGACTATTCTTATATGAAACACCTGACGATAGTGGAACACCAACTCCATCTACTA